>Ga0272441_10003746_pt1 | contig 28509 bp, 14 predicted proteins | sample SSMProp6N_FD_193582 | JGI IMG/M metagenome (GOLD analysis project Ga0272441, IMG submission 193582) | Marine sediment archaeal communities from Little Sippewissett salt marsh, Falmouth, MA, United States - SSM-Prop-6N | ecosystem: Environmental > Aquatic > Marine > Wetlands > Sediment ... | reverse complement strand
GGTATTGAAATATTTCATTGCCTGGATCGGTGACGGTTCCCGCGGTGAAAAGTATCTCGGTTCCTTCATCGCCTGTCTGGTTTGCTGTTCCCTCTATGCTGGGGGGTGTATTGGTAACAGTGACATTTGTTGTTGCAGTGTCGGTTCCGCTTTCATTATCAGTTACTTCTAAATTGATGGGGTAGGTGCCGTCATCATCGATACCGAGTGTTTGGAGTGTTACCCAGGGTATCGTGGGGTTGTTGCCTGTGGCATCATCATATGTTCCATCGTTATCAAGGTCCCATTGATAGGTCACGATATAGCCATTGGGGTCATAGGAGCCACTGGCATCAAGAGGTAGGGATTCTCCCTCATTGATGGCATAGGGGCCATTGGGGTCAGCAATAGGTGGAGTGGCAACCACCGTGATGATACAGGTATCCGTGTCAGTTTCCCAGTAGTTATCTATTATTTGGAGGGTGACTGTATAGGTTCCCAGGTTTGGATAACTTGTATTAACAATTATCCCTGTGGCATCTGGGATGTTCCAGTTTATACCGTCATTGGCATTGAAATCCCATTTATAGGAAATAATAAATGCGTCGATGCCAAATGAGTTTGACCCGTTTAGGATCACTACTTGAGAGGGGCTCACTGTTTGATCTGGTCCGGCATCTGCGTATGGGGGTAAATTTGGGAAAGGAGGGCCTGTTCCATTTGCAAACACATCGAGCCCTATCTGTGTTACCAATCCAATGATTATTAACATAGCAATAGTACTATACTTCTTTTTCATGGTCCTCCCCATTTCTATTTTTCATTTTTATTTTTTGTGTTGTTTTATCCTTGGTGTCTTGTCTTGTTTATATTCTTAGTCTGGTATAATGTTTGTAGTGAGTAATCGACCTTTTCTACAGATTATAAGTATTCTTATACTAAAAGGTTTTTGTTTAATCCTCTAAACAAAATATTTAAATAAGGACATTTTTATTCACATCTTAATTGAACAGGGAGGAAGATATGAGGAAAAAATACGTAAAAAATAATGGAAATAATAAAGAAAAGTTTTTTGGACGAACAATACTAACCGGATTGGTACTAGTTGTACTAGCAGCAATTGTAGCTATTGCTGGCAGCAGTCTTGCGGCAGATCCTGTCTATGTAGATGATGACTATGATTCCAGTACACCAGGTTGGGGGACAACCCATTTTGATACAATCACTAATGGAATCGCAAATGTTGATGATGGGGGTACTGTCTATGTTGCAGCGGGTATCTATGAAGAAAGCATTGACTTAGGTACTGCTCAATCCAATGGTCTCAACTTTATTGGTGAAGATCAGACAACAACATTCTGGAGGGCTCCCACCAGTAACCCTGATAATCAGGTATGCTTAAAAAGAAATAATCAAGGTAATAACCTTGATTATTATATGGAATTAACAGGGTTTACTTTCATTGGAGATAGTAATGCAAGTGTACTTGTCCAAATCTATAAAAATCAATATGGTAGTGGTACTGGTGAACTATACCTTAACATCCATGATAACACATTTGTCACCCCCTCTCCTTATACAGGCACAAATCCTAACTATGGCCTACTTCTTTGCAAGAATAATGCAGGCAGGAACGCCAATGGTAGCTATCGGGTAAAAATTCATGATAACACCTTCAAAACAATTAGTGGAATCTGCATGAGTGGGTGTACCAATACCTCCATTTATAACAATGATTTCTCCTATGATATTGTGGGAAACGGTGTTTTTAACCGGAAGAACTGTGTCCTATATATGGGTAGTTGCTGTGGCAGTAGCCCTGACGCTGTTGGGGGGACTTACATCCATGATAATGACTTTGCCCATACGGGTGATGGATATATGGCTAATATTGATGAGGTCTCGTATTATGATAATATTAGTCAGTACATGGCATCGCCGCGAGCGGCCATTTATATTCTCGAAGGATATGATAATGGTTCACGCCTATATATGCCAGATATCATTGAAGGAAATACGTTTGATAATCCTGAGGGGGGTGGCATATGCTATGGCTACTATAATGCAACTACTGCACCAACCTATACAGCAGTGACTGTTAATGGGCAGTCGTATACCCAGCATACAGTAGGATACAACAATTTTGATTCAAACATAATTGCTGTATTCTCCGAAGCAGATTACGGTATCTATATTCCAGTTGATGCCTGCTGTAACTGGTGGGGTGATGCCAGTGGCCCCTACCATGCAACTAATAATCCCCTTGGCCAGGGTGATAATGTATCTGATAATGTAGATTTTACTCCCTGGGCAACTGCCCCCATTGTAGATGCCTATGAAGAAGATATTCCTGGAGGAGTGGAAACAACTGTTGATGGAACAGGAGAGACTGGCACAACAGTCACGGTTACCACAACAACTGATCCTGTGACAGTATCAATCGCATTGTATGAGGATAATCCAGCAGGACCCAACAAGGGAAGCTATGCTATTGGAAAGTATATTGATATTTTTATTAATGACACCAGTGATATCGTATGGCCTATCAATATCACAATATATTATACACAGGCGGATTTGGATAGTGCTGGGCTTGCTGAAGATGATCTAGTGGGGATTATGTTTTGGAATGAAACCGCGGGTGAATGGCAATTCCATAATGATACGGGTGTAAACACAGGTTACAGTAACCCGCCCTATATTGGCTTTGTGTGGGCCAATGCCTGGCATCTCTCACCCCAGGGTGTGGGTGGAAATGATGAAGTAAAACCTGTTACAGAAAAAGAAGTAGGCAATCCTCATGCAGGAGATATTGACCCATTGGAATATGTTAAAACTTCCACTCCCCTCTGGTTGAATGCCACTGATAACATCCATGGTTCTGGGGTACAATCTCTTCATTATGAAATCTGGTGGGATAGTAATGGAGATGGCACAGTGGATACAGTCGTGGCTGATGTGACGGTGTTGGATAATGATGCAAATGATTCAGATGCTAGTCTAGGGAATATTTCTGTTCTATTGACATTTGATGAGGAATGTACACATGAGCTTTGGTGGTATGCCACAGATTATGGAGGTAACAGTGAAGATGTGAAAACACAGGTTCACCGGGTGGATGATACACCACCATTATCATGGAATGTGGCAGGTGATCCCAAATGGCCCGAGGACCTCCCCGAGTATTCTGAGCTCCCTGTTCATGTGACCACAGGTACACATATCTATCTTTTCGCCAATGATACCAGTGGCACTTGTAATGTTGCCAGTTGGACCATCTATTACCGCATCTGGAATGGGACGGCATGGAATCCGGATTGGACGCCGGGAACAGACAATACCAATGTCACTCGCAAGTTATATGAGGAATGTACCCACTATGTGGAGTGGTATGCGGTTGATGCCCTGGGCAATACAGGTATTCTCCATAATCGCACTTTCTATGTTGATGATTCAGCACCCACCACGGACATAGACTTTGATGGATGCACATATTATGAACCGGCAGATGAAAAAACAGTGGATAGAGAGCAATTAAACAATGGTGATTATGAGATGTTACAAGCAAAAACAGGTCATCTATTCCCTTGGGATGTCCAGAAGTTTATACCTACTGCATCTACTCTGGATGCAGTGAATTTGTCTTTGGGATGGGCAAGTGGTGCCGTTGTTACTGTAGAGATATGGGAAGGTACCTCAGCTGCCACTGCGTCCTTGATTGCAACGGTTGATTATCCTCTACCGGGATCATTGACAATCGCTCAGGGGGCTCCTGCCTGGGTGCAGATTCATTTTCCGTCTTCAATTCCCCTAGATGGAAGCACTTACAATTATTACCTCGCAGTCTATACAAATAGTGATAATAATGCCCATTGGTGGGGATATTACCCAGCAACAGGACAAGGATATAGTAATACCTGGAGGGATGATAGTGGCTATGATGATGTTGATGACTGGGATTATGCCTTTCGGACAGAATACTATGAAGAAGATGATTTCTATATTGCTTCTCACACCACCAAAATCATACTCACCGCAGATGATGAACCCGACTGTGGTGTGGGTGTCAAAGAGATCTGGTACAATATCTCACTATGGAATGACACCAGTATGGCTTGGGATCCCATCACTGGTCCACTCCTCTACACTGAGCCCTTTACCATTAATGAAGAATGCTATCACAAGGTTGAATATTGGGCTATTGATTTCTTTGGATACGAAGAATTACACAATATCGAGTACTATTATGTTGATGATACACATCCTGAGGTTACCAAAATCGATCCAGACCACGGGTACTATGACGGATATCTGAAATGTGGTTCCATTATCACCATAGAAGCCACTGACATTGGTCCCTGCCAAGCCGGCGTCCAAGGAATCTATTGGCGGTATGACTATGATGGCACTAGTTATCCTCTTGAGTTCGAATCTGGTGCTATTAATGGCACATGGTTTGGGGCACAATATGGCTATACTGATCTTGATATCCTTGGTTATTGGTGGTACTATAATACCACGCCTAATTATGCCGAAGTCCAGTTCAATGAGGAATGCGAGCATGTCTTGCATTATTGGGTCAAGGACAATGTGTGTAACAATGGACCTATCTATGATCAAACGTATCTTGTTGATAACACCCCCCCTGTTTTAGAAAAGATTCATCCCGGCCATGGATACTATCCAATTGACGATGATTCCAGCTACATCAAGATTAATACTCCCATCACTATAACCGCCATTGATGAAGGTCCCTGCCAAGCTGGTGTCGAGAACATCTTCTGGCGTTATACAATAGGTCCGACTGGTGATAGTTATCCGCTTGCGGGAACCCCTGGTGCAATTAGTGGTACGGAACTGGGAACACGCTATGGCTATACTGATTCTGATATCCTTGATTATTGGTGGTATGTGAATGATACAGCTGGATCTGTGGAAGTCCGTTTCATGGAAGGGTGCCGGCATTACCTGTACTATTGGGCTAAGGACAATGTCTGTAATAGAACCGATATCCAAGACCATATCTATCATGTTGATGACGAACCACCCATCCTGGATCTCAGTAATCCTCCAGGACATGGCTATGTCGAAATCGATGGAGAATCCGGCTATATCAAAAAAGGATCTACCATTACCATTACAGCAATAGATCAGCCTGGTTTCGAACCGTGCCGGTCAGGTGTTGAAAACATCTTCTATCGCTATACATATGATGGTGGCTATTATCCCGATGGGCCAGGTGACAACATCATCCATGGCAGTGAACTTGGAAATCTCTATGGTTATTCGGATCCTGAGATCTTGAATTATTGGTGGTATAAGAATGTCACCAGTGATGTTCAGACACAGTTTGATGAGGAATGTCAGCATGAGTTCTATTACTGGGCCAAGGACAATGTCTGCAACAGGTCAGACATATTCCACCATACCTACTATGTTGATGATACACCCCCAACAGTGGTAAAAAGCCATAATGAAACCCATGGATATGTGGAGATTGAACCCGGTGTTTCAGGATATCTTAAATGTTGTTCACCTATCATTATTGAAGCTGTTGATTTGGGTTCCTGCCAGTCAGGTGTTGAGGGAATCTTCTGGCGTTATGAATATGATAGTGGTTTTTATCCCGATGGACCAGGTTCTGGTATTATGAGCGGGTCAGACATAGAAAACCAGTATGGTTATACCGATCCTAATATCACGGGTTATTATTGGTATATAAACACGACCGTAATAGCTGGGACCTGTCGGGTTGAAATCCACTTCCCGGATGAATGTCAGCATGATCTCTATTACTGGGCCAAGGACAATGTCTCCAACAGGGGCAATATCCATAATCAAACCTACTTTGTTGATAATACGCCACCTAGCCTGGTTAAAACCCATCCAGATCATGGATATATCTTTGAGGAGGACACCTATAAGGTGGCTGATGTGAAACAATTAAATGATACCGGCGACTATGAATCTTTGGACCTAAAAACCGGATCTACTCTGTTCCCGTGGGATTGCCAACGATTCCAGCCAACACATTCTACCCTTGATGCAGTCAATCTCTCCCTAACTTGGCAGTCAGGTGCAGAGATTACTGTTGAGATCTGGGAATGGGATGGTTCCTCTCCAAGTGCAACAATGATCTATAGCATTAATCACTCCTTGGATGGACAAATGTTAATCCCTGATGGCGGACCCGAGTGGGTACAGATTGAGTTCCCCATGCCTTTATCACTAGATACCAACTATTATTATTACATTAATGCCTATGAGAAAACCAGTGCCAGTATAGCCTGGTGGGGGCATGACCCTGTTACGGCCTATGATAACTCATGGAAAAATGATGGATCTCATGAAGGTGATGCATGGGATTATGCCTTCCGGACAGAATACTATACAACTATTGTTGTCACGGAGATACTTGGCGGAGATAAGGCTATCACTATTCAAGCCATCGACGATGGCCCCCATAAATCTGGCATCGAATCAATCTTCTATCGCTACACAGGTCCCGAGGGTCCCATGCCTCCAGCAGGTTCAGAAGGAGCCATTGATGGACAACTTATCGGCCAATGGTATGATTATACAGACCCAGATATCCTTAATTACTGGTGGTATCAATACAATACCTCCAGTGTCCAGATCAGCTTTGCTGAAGACTGTACCCATGAACTCTATTACTGGGTCAAGGACAACGTATCAAACCATGGAACCATCAATCATCAAACATACCATGTTGACGCCTCAGCCCCCATGACATATCTTAATGTTGGAACACCCCAGTTCCAAAACTATATCGCCAAAACAACAGTAATCGAGCTTACCGCAGAAGATCTGCCACTTACCCAAAATTGCCAGGCAGGTATCGAAAACATCTTCTGGCGATATGAATATAATGGTACTAGTTATCCCTTGGAAAATGAGCTTGGTGCCGTTGATGGATCCAACCTTTGTGCATCATATTCCTATACTGATCCTGCTATCTGTGACTATTGGTGGTATGTGAATGTTACCCCCAATTATGTTGCCATCCAATTCGATGATGAATGTGAACATGTCCTGTATTATTGGGCCAAGGACAATGCCTGCAACAATGAAGAAATTCAAAGTCGGATTTTCTATGTCGATAATACGCCTCCGGCAACCTGGAAAGAACATGGTGTCCCCCTTCATACCTTTGATTCCACCATGTGGATGGATACTAGAATCATAAGCGAGGATAAACACTACACAATTGAATCCCAAGGATTTAGGATACCCCGGGTCTTTGGTACAGATATCTACTTAAATGGGGATACACGGATTGAATGGGCAGACCAAACACTCCAAGGGACAACAGGTGGCGACTTGGTTGGTAATGTTATCATTCAGCACCATTCCATCATTGCCACTGAAGGACCTTTTGCAGAGACGGGTTTCAGCCGGGGAACATGGTCCTGGAGCGATGTCTCTGGCTCTTTCACTGGATACTATGTGGCTGACCATTCCAATTACCATGATACCCATGGCAAGGTCTATGCCGTGGGCAGTGGTATCTATAGTGGGCAGTACTTTGAGGGTGAATTCTCTGGTGCTGTTACTGGACCGCATGGACCCCATCTGTATTGGTGGAATGCCACTATGGATTTCCATTATGAAACCTGGGTAACCAATGAAACAGAAATTACTCTAGAGGCCACTGATCTGTTTGGTCCCTGCAGTGTCGGATCCCATCAGATATTCTATCGCCATAACCTGGGTGGACCACCCACTGGATCTTTTATCGCTGGTCCGGAAAATGGCAGCGTGACCTTTAACTTCGCCGAAGAATGCAAGCATTGGTTGGAATGGTACGTGGTGGATGACCTAGACCAAGAATCAGAGATATTTACCCAGATCTATTATGTGGACGATACTCCCCCTGAAATTTATCCAGAGATAGGCAATCCTAATGTTCCCACAGGTGATGACTACTACATCACTTCTGATACCCCCATCTATGTTAACATCACCGATGGAGGCACACTCCCCTGTATCGTAGGATCACTCCATGTCTATGAAGGCATCTTCTATAATGGCGCCTGGACCAATACAACGTATATGTACCCTGGTGGCTATCCCGGATGGATTAATCTTACCTACACCTTCCCAGACGAGTGCATGCATATCCTCAACATCACCGTTCATGACAACCTTAATAATGTCGCATATTACGAGAAAACCTTCTATGTTGACAATTCCCCGCCCCAGATTACCAAGACAATTAACGGCCCCCAATGTTCTTTGGGATTCCCAGATGTGTACCGAGTGAACCTTACTACAAACATCACCCTTGCGGTCATTGATCAAGGATGCAATAACGGCGTGGGTCTTGACTACTTTGAATATAATAAATGGTATGATGGTAGCTGGAAGGGCTGGACAACCTATACAGGCCCCATTTACTTTAATGAGGAATGCAAACATTATCTACTCGTCCGGGCATATGATCAACTAGGCTTGATGATAGAGGATAATGAGACATTTTATGTGGATGATGTGGCACCCACCTCCTCACTGATCGTGGGTGAGCCCCATTGGCCTGAAACCGAGGAAACAACAGGGAATATCAGCGTGGCCACACAGATCTCTATCTCTGGTCAAGATACAGGTCCTTGTCTCCCCTGGTGGTGGCTTGTATACCGTATATATAATGACACCTATACTGGTCCCTGGATAACCGGAAATCTTTTTGCAGACCTCAAGACCACTTTCCCACCGGGTGTCTGGACCATTGAATGGTACGCCACGGATGGTGTCAATAATGAATCCATGAAGAATAAGACATTCTTTGTGGTAGCGTTTCCTCTCTGTGAATATACCATATCGCCCGTGAAAGCCACGAACTATACCACTGCGGACTATCTTACCTTTCAATCAACCTCGCCATCTGGACAGCAACAAGTGGTAAATTACACCTGGACATTTTATCGGATCTCTGACGGCTTGACCCTTACACAGTATGGATGGAGACTCATCTATAGCTTTGATGAACCGGGTATCTATAATGTCACCCTGGTTGCTTCCACCTTTGGCGGATATGTCCAATGTACCAACAGTACAGTCCAAATCAGAATCTATGGTGCCCGATGGGGACCCGGTGGACAAATCGTTCCCTCCTTTACCACCACGCCCTCAAATCCCACCACAGCCACACCCATCACCTTCACCAGTACCACAGCATCACTCTATCCTATTGCCTACTATACCTGGCTGTTTGGTGACGGCAACGTCTCCTATGATGCATCTCCTATTCATACCTACAGTGACAATGGCACCTATACAATTCTTCTTCTTGTCGAGGATATCTATGGACGGGTCAATTACACCACTGGAACTATCACCGTTTCTAATGTGGCTCCCGTGGCAAGCTTCACCTATGATCCCTTGGATCCCATTGAAAATGCTCCCATAACGTTCACGGATACCTCCACGGACTCAGATGGCACTATCGTGAACTGGACCTGGGATTTCGGTGACACCACACCTCTCTCCTATGACCAAGATCCGGATCATACCTTTACTGCCAAGGGATTCTACACTGTCACACTCACGGTGCGTGACGACGATGGAGCAACCGATACCTTCTCTGATGTGATCTCTGTCAATATCACAGAACCCGTTCCCCTCTTCACCTATGCATCCCATTGCCCCATACCCAATTATATCATCAATTTCGATGCCAGCACATCCGATGACCCCGACGGGAACATCGACGAATATGCATGGGACTGGACCACCGATGGGACCTATGACACAACATCATCTACTCCAACCGCTAGCCATAGCTATGCTTCCCCTGGAAACTATACTGTGACACTCAAGTGTACTGATAATCATGGAGCCACAAACACCACCCAGATGGAAGTCACCGTATTTGGTGAGATGACATTCACACTGGACCTCATCGCCGGGGAATTCAACCTTGTGACAATCCCTGTTCAATACACAAGCCATCAGCTCAATGCATCCCAACTCATCATTGATATACCTGGAGTCTACCAAGTCGCAACCTGGGATCCTCAAAATGACACATGGATCTCCTATATCAAGGACCATTCACCAGCATCCTTCTCATTCCCCTTAGAGGATGGTGTTGGCTACCTCATCTATCTCTTGGATCCAAGTATCGGTGAAAATGAAGGAGATGAAACCTACAATATTACGGGCTATCCCATCTTCTGTGTAAACATAACACTTGACGGCACAAAAACTGATCCATTAACCGGGAACAAATGGAACCTCATCGGGTGGTTCTCATACAATGATACCACTGCCAAAAACCTCTTGGAAAGCATCCCTAGCTGCATCCAGGTAGACAAATACGATCCCATACTTGGTGACTATGTTACCTATCTTGATGGTGCCGCTCCCTGGACAAGCTTTACTATTACCCAAGGAGATGGAATCTTTATCTGGGTTCAAGACGATCCCGTCTATTGGGACATGTGCCAATGCGAACAAATCTGTTATCCCTACCCAACATAGATAAGATCGCAAAGACAGAACTGCAGGGGTCACTATGCCCCTCTCTTCCCCTTTTTTTATATAAAACATAAAACAGAAAATGGTGAAAGAAAACATGAAGACCAGGGTAGGTATCCTAATCAGCATGACCATAGCAGCCCTTCTGGCTGTATCCTCTATCTCTATAGCCCAGCCTCATACCCTTTGTGGATCTGTCGACTATGATGATAGCACAGAGACCGTTGAAGATAGCTTGGTGAACATAAAAAGCATACAAACAGGGGCAATCCTGGCGAATGTCACAGTGGTAAAAGAAGGATGGTACCAGTTTCCTCTTCCTCATCTCCCGGGCACGTGGGAACATGGTGATCTAATAGAAATCTCTATTCATCAACCCAGTGGAGACTACCAAGGATGGAATGGGAAAAACTATGGCATACTGGATTACGGATCCCCTAATCAAGAAATCGATGTCACTCTCTATCCACCATCTGGTAAACCCTGCCGGAAAGGTGATATTGATAAAGATGGCGACATTGACATCTTTGATTTTTATGCTTTCGCCCAAGCATGGGGAAGCCAAACAGGGCAACCCACATATACTGTATGTATGGATTTTGATGATCCCCCCGATGGTGACGTAGATATTTTCGATCTTGACGGTTTCGCCCAAATCTGGGGAACAACCTACTGTGACAATCCCCCCTGTGTCGCCCCACCCTGGCAACCCTGGCCATAAAAACACATCAAAAATAAGGAATCCACATGACAAAAAAATGGGAAAGTGACAAAAACGGCAACACGCTGGTTTCTTCCTATCCTGGCAAAAAAATTTCCCAAAGGCATTATCTACATACACTCTTCTCCCTTCCTGGTGAGGATAAAAAATGACTTCTAACAGCCACTCTAGAAAACCGCTATGGAGAATCATACTGCCCCTATCCATCGTCCTGCTTATCCTGGCATCAAGCATTGCCACACGGAACAATGTCTCAACAGCTGTAAACCCAGCCACCCTCATTGTAACACCCGCCACACTCTCACTTCAGCCCCTGGATTCATTCACCACGAACATTACCCTTGACTCAATGGGATGGCCGGTACGAACAATCGGTATCGATCTCCAGTATCCCCCATCCATATTCCAGGTCACAACAATGACCTATACAGGCCTCCTAGGCCCACCTTCCCAGGTACTCACGGTTGGGGAAGATGATACCATTGGCCATATATCCTGTGGCATCTCCCGGCAGCCAGGCAACATACCCCAGTCCGTCAACGGCACACTCTATACCATCACCTGGAACACCAGTACAGACACGGGTGTCTACACCCTGGATCTAGAGGGAACTGTCATTGACAACACCGGACAAGCAATCCCTCTCGGCTTCATCGGTGACAGTACAATCACCCTCCAAGCATCCCCCTCCATGGATCTAAATCAGGATGGAAAAATTAACATCCTGGATCTAATCCTGATAGGGCAGCATTGGGAAGAAGCAGGGATACCGGGATGGATCCCGCAAGATGTAAATCACGATGGCCAAATCAATATCCTCGACCTCATCCTCGTAGCCCAACAGTGGACAGGCTAAAAAAAAATTGTTTCTCTCACCCCATCCTATTTTTTTCCATCTCTATTAATTCTCATCACAGTGAAAAGAATATATCTATACAAACTACCCTAAAAATACCCTAAAAAGAGCTGGCAATACCTCATGATAGAAACATTTATGTAACCACATAAAATATCATGGATGGGCACACAGTATGGAATATGAAACTATTGCTCTCAGTAGAGATAAGGCTATCGCCCATCTCACTCTCAACAGGCCCCAAGTCCATAACGCCATGAATGACACCATGATCCAAGAACTCATCCAAGCAGTCACCCGCCTTAATGATGACCCTGCCATCCGGGTCATCATACTCACAGGGGAAGGGAAATCATTTTGTGGCGGTGCAGATCTTAACTGGATGAAAAGCATGATTCACTACTCAATGCAGGAAAACAAAAAAGACAGTATGGCCCTCCGCACTCTTTTTGACACCCTGGATACATGTTCTAAGTTTGTCATTGGTAAAATCACAGGGCATGCCTTCGGGGGTGGCCTGGGTCTCATTGCGGTCTGTGATCTTACCCTCTCTTTGCCTGATCTCAAGTTTGCCTTCAGTGAGACAAAACTGGGATTGGTACCCGCAGTCATCTCACCCTATATCATCCGAAGAATCGGTCCGTCCACTGCCCGCCATCTCTTCATGACCGGTGAACGATTCACCAGCGAATACGGCCACCAAATCGGTCTCCTAGACCATCTTGTCCACCCTGACGATATGGAAACCCTAGTGCACAAATATATTTCTGAGATACACGCCGCGGGGCCGCACGCGGTCACCGAGGCAAAAAAACTCTTACAGCGTTATCAGGAACTCCCCCCTAAGGAATTCCGGGATATCACCGTTGACACCATCGCCCGTCTCCGGGTCTCCCCGGAGGGGCAAGAGGGAACTCTGGCTTTCCTTGAGAAACGAAAACCCAGCTGGAGGCACCAGTAGATGTTTAAAAAAATTTTGATCGCCAACCGGGGAGAAATCGCCATCAGGATCCTGAAAGCCTGCCAGGAACTAAATGTTGAAACCGTGGCAGTATACTCCGATGCCGACATCATGTCTCCCCATGTCCATTTGGCCACCGAGGCCATATCCCTGGGTGACCCCTCAGCCACGGAAAGCTACCTAAACATTCAAAAGATCATTGATGCCGCCCGGGACACACATGCCGAAGCCATCCATCCCGGATATGGATTCCTGGCGGAAAACCCCCATCTCGCCCGAGCCTGTGAAAAAGAGGATATAGTCTTTATCGGTCCCCAGCCCCAGGTTATCGAACAAATGGGGGACAAAATCGAGGCGAAACAATGCATGGAAAAAGCAGATGTCCCCGTTATCCCGGGCTACCATGGAGCCAACCAAGACACCGATTTTCTTGCCCGGCAGGGAGAAAAAATTGGGTTTCCCCTCATCGTAAAAGCAGCAGCGGGAGGCGGGGGGAAAGGAATGCGTATCGTCCAAGCAGAAAATGAGCTCGCCGAGGCCATCGAGGGTGCCAAACGGGTGGCCCAATCCGCCTTTGGCAACAGCACCATATTTATGGAACGCTACCTGGACAAACCCCGCCATATCGAATTCCAGATCCTGGGTGACCATACGGGAAACATCATCCATCTTTTTGAACGTGAATGTTCCATCCAACGCCGACACCAAAAAATCATTGAGGAAAGCCCCTCGCCCCTTCTCACACCCAGTCTCAGGGAAAAAATGGGGAAAGCCGCTCTCGCTGCGGCACACGCTGTGGATTACACCAATGCGGGAACCATAGAATTCATGGTGGATGGATCACACAAGTACTATTTTATGGAAATGAACACCCGGTTGCAGGTGGAACATCCCATCACCGAGGCAACCACAGGGATAGATATTGTCAAATGGCAACTCCGCATTGCCTCAGGGGAACCCCTTACCCTTAAACAAAAGGATATCACCCAGAGGGGGCATGCCATTGAATGCCGTATCTATGCTGAGGATCCCAACAATGGCTTTCTTCCCAGCAGTGGCCACCTTACCCAAGTTGAGCCGCCCAGTGGCCCCAATATCAGAAATGACATGGGGATTGAGACCGGTATTGACATACCCCCTTATTATGATCCCTTGATGGCGAAACTCATTGTCACCGGGGAAACACGCCCGGATGCCATTGATAAAATGATCAATGCCCTCACCCATTATGTCATCATAGGGGTCACCACCAATATCCACTTTCTCAAAGACATTCTTGATCACACCAGCTTCCGCCAAGGAGACATCACCACCCATTTCATCGACACCCATTTCAAGGAACACCTGGCGACACAAAAAGACATCCCTCTAGAGGCCATCCTTGCCCTCTCCATCTATGATACCATGCATGCCAGTCCCCCCGGCCACACGGAAACACTATCCCCCGGTGCCACTGATCCCTATTCTCCCTGGAAACAAACCGGTAAATGGAGGATAAGTGATACCCATGGATCTTAGTTATGAGTACAACAACCAGCTCTACCACATCACCACCACCAAAAAAGATGACAGCTACTATGTCACGGTTAACGATACCACCTATACCCTTATGGCAACCGAGATCAAACAGGGTCATCTCAAGCTCACCCTGGGGGATAAAACCATCAAAGCCATCATCTCCCCGGGACAGGAGGAACGATATATCTTCCTGGAAGGAAATGTTTATCAGCTTAAACGAGCCATCCATACGGCAAGGGCCAGGGACACCCGGGATGAGATCCGTTCCCCCATCAGTGGAAAAGTAATCAAAATACAGGCCCGGGAAAACACCTTGGTACACAAGGGAGACACCCTCATGATCATTGAGGCCATGAAAATGGAATACCGGATTACGGCACCCTACACAGGTACCGTGACCAAAATATATTTCAAGGAAAATGACCAAATAGATATGGGGGTTACACCCCTCGAAATACACAAACAAAAAAGCACAAAGGAGGGACACTAGACCATGGATGTTATGGATACAAAAATCAATACAGCCAGTAAAGAATTTAAAGATAACCAAAAACATTACCAGCATCTCGTCACAGATTTGAAGCAAAAGATTAAGCAGATCCAAAAAGGGGGAGGAGACAAGAGAATAAAGCTCCACAAATCACGTAACAAAATGCTTCCCCGGGAACGCATCGATCATCTTATTGATTCCAATACACCCTTTCTGGAATTCAGTACCCTGGCTGCCCTGGGAATGTATAATGATTCCTCTCCCAGTGCCGGTATCATCACCGGGATCGGTATCATCCATGGGCGGGAAGTAGTCATCATCGCCAATGATGCCACAGTCAAAGGGGGCACCTATTTCCCCATGACGGTAAAAAAACACATCCGGGCTCAAACCATAGCCCTAGAAAACAACCTCCCGTGTATCTACCTGGTGGACAGCGGTGGTGCATTTCTACCCATGCAGGATGAAGTGTTCCCGGATCGGGAACACTTCGGCCGTATCTTTTTCAATCAAGCCTGGATGGCCTCCCAAAGCATACCCCAGATCGCGGTGGTATTGGGATCCTGTACCGCGGGGGGTGCCTATGTCCCGGCCATGTCTGATGAAACCGTGATCGTCAAAGGAACAGGAACCATTTTCCTGGGTGGCCCTCCCCTGGTGAAGGCTGCCACTGGTGAAGAGGTCTCGTCAGAGGATCTGGGTGGTGCCGATGTTCACTGCCGGAAAAGTGGTGTCACAGACCATTATGCACGTGATGACCCTGAGGCCCTGGATATCGCCCGGAATATAGTTGAAAACCTGAATCGCCCACCCAAGACACACCTGGATGTTAATAAACCCGAGGATCCTCTCTATGACCCCACGGAGATCTATGGTATCATTTCCCGGGATCCCCGTCATCCCTTTGATGTCAAAGAGATCATCGCCCGATTGGTTGACCGGTCACAGTTCCATGAATTCAAGGCCCTTTATGCTACCACCCTGATCTGTGGCTTTGCCCGTATCATGGGATATCCCGTGGGAATCCTGGCTAATAATGGTGTTCTCTTCTCTGAATCAGCTCTCAAGGGCACTCATTTCATTGAATTATGTTGCCAACGTAAAATCCCCCTGGTTTTTCTACAGAATATCACCGGGTTCATGGTGGGACGGCAATACGAGTCAGGTGGCATCGCCAAGGACGGAGCCAAGATGGTGACCGCGGTCACCTGTGCCCAGGTGCCCAAGTTCACCGTGATTATCGGAGGGTCCTTTGGTGCAGGAAACTATGGCATGTGCGGCCGGGCATATAATCCCCGTCATTTATGGATGTGGCCCAATGCCCGTATCTCGGTGATGGGTGGCGAACAGGCGGCCAATGTTCTCTTAACCGTGAAACGTGACCAGCTCTGGCGGCAGAGTGGAAAAAAACTCACCAAAAAGGAGGAACAGGAACTCATGAAACCCATTAGGGAAAAATATGAGGTGGAGGGCAACCCCTATTACAGCTCCGCCCGTCTCTGGGATGACGGGATCATCGATCCCGTGGATACCCGTCTTGTCTTGGGTTTGGGTATCTCTGCCTCCTTGAATGCACCGATTCCTAACTGGAGGCCTGCTCTCTATCGAATGTAGACAGGATTCCCCCAGAGTATTTCATTTTCCCCCTCTTTTTCTCTTCCCTCTTTTCTTTATTTGTTTAGTCTTTCTCCTCTCTTCTTCCAGTGCCTTGCACACGGATAAAAATACTGGGGGGATGAGAAAGGGTGTGTGACAGTATCTTTATTTGAGTGTTTTTATCCAGTCATAGACAGGCTGAACCAGTTTTTTGATACGTTCCTTTTCAGGATTCATAGGTGATGGTGTCCAGTCCTCCCGGGGGACAAAATAGAAATCAGTAATAATTCCCTTCCGTTCCTCGGGGGGGATAAATATTGCCGTCAGGGGCATATCAAACTCCACATGCCAGGGATCCACACCCCGGAGTTCATTGGCAATGGCAACCTTGCTTCCCTTAAAGACAGCATAGACCAAAACAATGGGAAGCCTTTTTAGTGACGACCGGCCGCTCCACCCTGCAACAGTCCATGTATGAACCCGTGCAACAAGGGGGATATCCACCCATTCTGTTTTTTGTAGGTTGCAATCCAGATTCCAGCAATGGATACGGGGTGGCACCCACACATCGCCGCACTGGGGGCACCGTGTCCCCCGTATTTTTCCCTCAAGAAGGCCAAGGAAAAAGGGGCTGTTTTCACCCTGCCGGATGGTGTAGAGCTGGTCATAGTGAAGGAACTGGTTGATCAAATTATCTGCAGGACAGATTTCGTGGCCCACAAAGGCAAGACCTGTCTCGGTGACACCGGCTGGTCGATAGGTGACAGGGGGCTGAAATTCTGGCGGTCGTATATATTTTTTTTTCATAGTTTATGTCCTCCTGAGAATAAAATTTGAGATACTTGTCCCAGTTCCTGCATGACTGTTCACAAGGCCACACTCGGCGTCAGGAACCTGGGTCTTGGAGCTGAGGTGTTTACGGGGAACCATATCGGTGAGTTGATAGAAACATTCCACAGTACTCATAATACCGGTGGCACCCACCGGGTGCCCGTATCCCATGAGGCCCCCGCCGGGATTCATGGGAAGTTCCCCTTCAAGATGGGTTTGTTTATCCCTGAGGAACTGGGCTACATCATCACCCGTGAGACCCAAGGCCTTATAGATCTGTGCCTCGGATGTGGAAAAAGCATCATGGATCTCTCCTACATGGATCTGGTGGAGAGGATCGGTGATGTCCGCCATTTTATAGGCCTGTTCAGCAGAGTTCCGGCAGGCGGCAAACTCGGTCATATCGGGATACCCCGGGTGATAGCGTTCATTCCATCCTGGGAAATCCAGGCGGTCGCCCGCCCGGATGGTACAACTTGACAACCCCATGCCATCAATAGTGACATATCCCTGAGGAGGATTGATTTTCCGGGCATAGTCCTCGGAGCACACCAGGATGAAGGCCACACCCCGGCTCATGAGGCAACAGTCATATTTTTTGAGGGGATAACTAATCAAACGGGATGATAAGACATCATCAATGGTGAGATACCGGTGTTCATTACGGTACCATTGTGCCTTGGGGTTATCCATGGCATTGTTCCGGTTCTTCACCGCGATATGGGCCACATCCTCCTCGGTGACCCGGTTTTCCTTCATCCATTTATGGGCCATGGCGGCATAATAAATAGGATAAATACCTCCTACCAAGAGCTCATAGCGTGTATCAGATGCCAAGGCAATAAATTCGCTTCCCTGGCTTTGGGACACCGAATCCATGGTTTCCCATCCAACCACGCCCACCACGTCATGCTGACCAGACATCACCGCCAGTGCTGCGGCATACACGGCCGATCCCCCTGTATTCCCTCCGTTTTCCACCCGGTAATGAGGAACACCCACCAACCCCAAATGATCATGGATAATCCATTCCGATGACAGTTGATGGCCGAAATGGACAGAAAAATGGGAATAGATCATCAAATCGATATCCCGAAGGCGGAAATCGGGGGCATCCGCCATGGTTTCCTTGACACATGATGCGGTCCCTCCCTCAATGGACTCAAAACCGGTGGGTCCGTAATCAAAGGGTGTTGTTGCTCCTCCCAGTATACATACCTTCCGGGGCATTTATCTAACCCCTCTTGCTTTTTTCCCAATTGCTTCTTGTATCATGATTATCAATCCCTTAATCCTGTTCCCCTAAAAAAAAGTAGTGGTATACATCTCACATTCTCGTTTATTCTCTCCCACTTATTTTTTTGTTAAGAAAGACCTGTAACCCTTGATATGTATCCGGGTTATCATCCTTTACGAAATCACCCGTCCCCCCATTTATATCATTGATCATTGGGAAATTGGGAATTCAAGATTTCCGTTAGAGGCAATCTGTATGCTTCAGTTACTCCAATACTCCATATGCCCCATTGTCACCCGTGGTTTTGTGTATATCCCGAGTTCATCATATTGGGGTGTTCATGCCCGTTTTTTAGTGAGCTTTTTTTATGGCCTCAAGTGCACCAGGGTTTTCAATAGAGGATACATCACCACTGTCACGGCCAAGATACACCGCCCGTACCATCCGGCGGACAATTTTTGCCGACCGTGTCTTTGGAAGATCATCAACAAATTTCACCGCTTGTGGCCGAAGGGTCTTCCCCATGGTTTTCACCACCCTGTCCAGTAGCTCCTCCCTGAGGGACTCAGTAGGAAAAAATTGGGGTTTTAGTACCACAAAACAGATCAAGTCTTCACCCTTGATTTCATGGGGTATACCAATCACCGCAGCTTCTCTTACACCGGTATGCCCCATGAGGATACTTTCGATCTCCGCGGGGCCTGTTCGTCTTCCTGCAACCTTGATGGTATCATCGCTACGGCCATGAAGAAACCAAAAACCATCCTTGTCTACACTTGCCCAGTCCCCGTGATACCATATCCCTGGCCACTGTGACCAATAGGTCTCAAGATATCTGTCTGACTCATTCCAAAAACCCCGGGTCATGGAGGGAGCAGGCTTACATGCAACCAGATGCCCCATTTCTTCCCGTACTGAATGCCCCTGGTCATCAAAGACATCAATAGCCATCCCCACGCCCGGACCCCGGAGGGTACAGGGCTTCAATTGGGTGATGGGAAGAGGGGATAGGAAACATCCTACAATCTCTGTCCCCCCGGAGATATTAATGATGGGAAGACGCCTTTTTCCTATCTTTTCAAAAAACCACATCCATGACTCGGGATCCCAGGGCTCCCCGGTCGATCCCAAAATACGTAATGATGTCACATCATGATCTGCCAGGGGTTTTTCGCCATAGGTCATCAGCAAACGAATAGCGGTGGGTGAAATACCTAAAATGGTTACCTTATGTCTTTCAATCATATCCCACAGACGATCAGTTCCCGGGAAATCAGGGGCCCCGTCATAAATAAAAAGAGTTCCCCCTAGGAACAACACCCCAATCATCATCCAGGGTCCCATCATCCATCCAATATCTGTTAACCAAAAAAATCGATCATTTTTTTTCACATCAAAATAATAGGCAACCTCCTTACTGATCTGTGCCAAGGCACCGCCGTGGGTATGTACCGTCCCCTTGGGTTTCCCCGTTGTTCCCGAAGAAAAAATAATCATGCTATAATCCTCTGATTCCATGACTTCGCACTCACACTGGTCTGGCTGGGCAGGTATGCTGTCATGCCACCAATAATCACCCTTTCCCATATCGATTTTTAGACCCTGATGCCGATAGACAACCACGTGCTCCACAGGGGACTGGGAACGTGCCCGATCAACCATTTCTTTAATCATAATGTTTTTTCCTCGTCGTGTTGTCCCATCAGCGGTCAATACAACCCGTGCATCAGCTATTTTCAGTCTGTTCGCCAGGGCATGCCATCCAAAACCCGAAAAGATGGGTACAGCAACGGCTCCAATCTTCAGGATGGCAAAAAAACCCATGATCGTTTCGAGTGCCATGGGCATATAAATCCCTACCCTGTCTCCCCGTTTCACTCCCAGCTTTCTGAGGAAATTGGCACATTGGTTCACCCCCCGATATAGTTCCGCATAGGAAACCTTTCGTGTTTTACCGTCTTCTCCCTCCCAAATAATTGCCAGCCTGTCTTTCTTTTTTTCATCTTGTGCATAGCGGTCAATACAATTATGTACAATATTGAGCTGTCCGCCACAAAACCAACGGGTCCATTCAATACCCTGGGATGAATCCAAGACCTTGTCATAGGGGTGAAACCACTCAATCCCCAGATCCTTTACTGCAGCATCCCAAAACCACTTGATATCCCGTGTTGACCGGTCAATCAACTCATCATAATCCATGATGTTATGGGTATTCATGAAACGGGTGATATTTGCATTCTCAATATATCCTTTTGAGGGAACCCATACAATATCCTTCTTTGTCATACAATCCACCACGCAAGAGGATATCATCTATCCCAACAAAAACTTTTTTCTAGCACTTCTCCCTTCATGTGGCCCCCTGGCAAAAATTTTAAATATTGCTTTGATATCACCGTCTCATAAGAGAGGTCATCATGACACAAAATACATATCTTGCCAACCCGGCACCCTTGGGTCTTGCTGCTTTTGGAATGACCACTGTTCTTCTCAATATCCATAATGCAGGATTTTTTGTACTTGGCTCTATGATCATGGCCATGGGTATCTTCTATGGTGGAATCGCACAGGTCATTGCAGGAATCCTTGAATATAAAAAAGGAAACACCTTTGGTGTCACCGCGTTCACCTCCTATGGCCTCTTTTGGCTCAGCCTGGTTGCCATTATTATACTTCCTCATTTGATCCCTGGTGTTGCTGCACCTGAACGGGAAGCCATGGCAGCATACCTTTTCATCTGGGGCCTCTTTACCTTCCTCATGTTTATTTCATCACTGACAAAGCCAACCGCTCTTCAATTTGTGTTCCTCTCCCTCAGCATCCTCTTTTGGCTTCTCGCCCTTGGGGAGATAACCCAAAACACCACCATTACCCATATCGCGGGCTATGAAGGAATCATCTGTGGGCTCAGTGCCATCTATCTAGCCATGGCTGAAGTGATCAATGAATCCTATCAAAAAAACATTGTTCCCATTGGTTCCCCCGTCTTTAAAAAATAAAAATATTCCCCTTGGACATACCCAAAACTTTTAGAGACCGTAATCCATACACCGTTCCCTAAGAACACGGATTGGATGTGATTATATGGACCTTAAACTTACCTCTAATCAAGAAAAAATCCAGCACGCTGCACGACATTTTTCCAGTACTGTCATCACACCTCGTGCCGCAGACATTGATAAGAAAGGATGTTTTCCCTGGGAGGTTATCAAACAGGCAGGAAAACAGGGCTTTATGGGAATGACCATCCCTAAGAAGTATGGGGGGTCAGAGATGGATCCCATTAGCTATTCCCTTGTCCTTGAAGAAATCGCCCGGGTGTGTGGCTCTACAGCGTTAACCGTAGAGGCTCATAATTCCTTGGGGATACGGCACTTGTATGCCAAGGGCACCGAGGATCAAAGAAAAAAATATCTCCCCTCCTTGACAACTGGTGAACACATTGCGGCATGGGCACTCACCGAGGCACACGCGGGCTCTGATGCCGCAGGTATGCAAACAACTGCTGCACAAGAGGGTAACGAATGGATTCTTAATGGCACCAAGACATTTATCACCAGCGGCAAGATCGCTGATGTTCTAGTGGTTATGGCAAAGACCGATAAAACACGAGGGGCAAAGGGAATCAGTGCCTTTATTGTAGAAAAAGGCACACCAGGTTTTTCTCCAGGGGTGGAAGAAGACAAGCTGGGTCTCCGGGGAACCGTCACCTCTGAACTTGTTTTTGAAGATTGCCATATCCCTCAAGAGAATCTTCTGGGTGAACAAAACAATGGCTTTATTGGGGCCATGGAAATACTGGATGCCGGACGAACAGCGATAGCATCCATGGCGGTGGGGATCGCTCAAGGGGCACTGAATGAAAGCATCGCCCATGTGAAAAAACGAAAGCAATTCAACAAATCTCTGTCCAGCTTCCAGGCAATTCAATGGATGATTGCCGATATGGCCACCCAGATAGAGGCCTCTCGCCTCCTCATACACCAAGCAGCCTACCTTGAGGGGAAAGGGAAAAAATTTACCAAGGAGGCCTCCATGGCAAAACTCTTTTCATCCACCATAGCGGTCCACGTTGCCAGAAAAGCCATACAGATCCATGGGGGATATGGCTACATGATGGATCGTCCATTGGAGAGGTTTCTTAGGGATGTGAAACTCTGTGAAATAGGGGAAGGTACCTCTGAGATACAACGATTGGTTATCTCCCGGCAGCTCGGCCTATAAACAGGTTTAAAAAAAAGCGTATCCCGCCATAAGTGAGTTCTCAAGCTGATATTCATTGTTCATATCACCAATCATTTTTTTAATATCTCAATAGTTCAATTAATCATTAACAACAAACATACATCATTGATGCAACATTTTCCTTAGAAGCCAGCCGCTGGTAATGGTGGATACATAATTATTGAATTATAGTCTATATGCCTGCTTTCTTTCATCTTACAGCCATCTATCATTTATCCAAAACCACTTGTTGCATTTGTTTTTAAATCATCAATTTTTTTTTATCTTTCTATCAAGTCTATCCCATTTTTTCTCACCTTTTTATATTATCTGCCCAGGGTTCATAATAGCCATAATGAACTTTTACATATGATATATTTTATATCCTTGAAATTATCTCTGCTGCCACCCCCTGGAGGGAGGGTTCTCTCTCCTAAACTCTCTTTAATTGGCCTCCGTCCTCTCAATATCTATACCTCTCAAATTGTGTCAATACAACGAACAATATAAAATCTATATATATCTATAACCATAATACATGTGTCATAATATAATATGACGTCCGCGAGTGTTTTCAGGAAATCACAGGATATGGTTCAATTCCGGGAATCCCTGTCCGGAAAAATGCCACAACAAAGTCTCGTGGATGCTCCAGTCGACGACGAACAATCCGTGCCCAACACAAAAATTATGGTCGGTGGAAGACACAGGTTCAGTATAGAATTCAATGTGTCTTTGAAAGTATCTTTTCAGGGGTGAAACGACGATTTGGCGAATATTTTTTCAGTCTCCAAGAACGATACCGACGGGTAGAAATATGGTTGAGAAGTATTCTCTGGAATGTCCTCATCTATCAGAGGTAATAATAATTGCACAAAGCAGATTTTATAGAAACGTTTATAAATAAGTGTAGTATTATCCCACTCATCGCTCTGGATAATTGGGCGAATAAAGAAACCATAAACTGAGGAGAGAAAAATGTTAGTAAAAAACATTGAAAAAAGAAATAGAATAATAAGCACAGCGATAATACTGTCGATGATTATACCAGTTGCATCTATGCTAGCCGCACCCGGTGATGCAGGACCTGCAGGTGACTACCCAACGTTGAGATGTTATGGTTACCAAAATTTCGGTGCTGGAGACATAAGCATAAGTGATCCCCTATCAGGAGAAACTGTTGAAGATCCGCCTTATACGGATGCAGTTGCACCATTTAATCCTCAACACGCTCAAGCTCCTGTGAAGGATAGTATAACCTTCAATCCAGTATATCTCTCTGAACAAGAGAGCGTTGATGAATTGGCTGGACCCACTGGGGAATATCAGGATCAAATCAAGGCTTCTAGTAATGATGCTAATGAAAAAGTTTTCATGAGGATGTGGTATGAGCCTTGGCATTGGGATAAGGATGTTGACGGCTCCGGTGATATGTATGGTCCCTGGTATGACGAGGAACTCCTACATGGTGAGTGGCAATGGATTCGCTATTTGCCCGTGTCAGATTTGCAAGATCTTGATTGGTTAGATGATGATGATGAGATTTATCCGGCAATTATGCAAGAATATACATACATGTTTATTGACTTCGAGCTTCTTGATGATAAGCCTGAACCCATTGGTGGTGAGATGGGATTGGCCAATACTCTTCTGTTTCCCATTGGAATGCGGCAAGATTCAACCTATGAATATTTCTGGAGTCCATATGGTTATGGTCTCACCGGGCTTGATGCAGACTTTGATGGCGATTTAGATCATGTTCGTGTATGGAGCGAAAAATCACTCTTTGACCATACCGGTATTGCTGCTGATTTTGACGGTAACCAATATATAGATCCTCTTGATAAGGATGGTTATCAGCTGTCTGGCGATGAATTAGCTATTTTTACAGCTGAATCGGCAGATGGTATGGAATTTGCAATGGAGAGAGGATCTCAGGTTCAGTTCCTTGATCATATGATCGAGGTCGTTGATACGTATAGAAATACGATGACTAATCCGACAGGAGAGCATATTCCGGCGGTGAAGGTTGCCATTTGGTATACTGGTGATCTGGAGCCTGAATTCTTGGGATATCAAGTAATTGATGAGAATGATATGGTCTTGGTTGGACGAAAATTACCTGTAACCTATATTCGAAGCGTGAAGAATGATGGTCCGGGTACCAACCTGTGTGATTTCCCCACTGGTCCCTGGTTTATTTGGGTTAGAGATGTAAGTCCGAGTGATGAAAGAGCCAGCATCATGGTGGGACGGGCATTGGGTCATGCGCATACGGCCATGGAGGATGGAGAGGAAGAGCAGGATCTTCGTCATGGTGATCCTTGGTGGTTGAAACGCTTCTATGTTGATGGTCATGAATACAATGTGGTCGCCATTGAAACAGTTGTTGCAACTGAAGCTAAGGGCCTAAGCAGGGGCTGGAGTGCCGCCGATACGAATTGGTCAGGTCCTTGCCCACCGGGTACAGTTTATCCTGTGTCTGGTGATAATGAGGATGATAATTATTCTCCCTGTTACTATTACAATGACTTGGATGCTGCCTGGGCGGGCGAAGGTGAAGAAGATGACGGTCAGGCTGCTGATAACCCCTTGGTTGATAACAACGTGATTGAGGACGCACCATTCGATCTATATGATGATAATTCAAGTTTCAAGTTCATAACGATTCGGACACCCATCCCCAAGGCTGGTCAAAGACAAAACCCGGACACTCATGAAATTGAATATGCCTGTCGTGACATGAACTATAGTCAACAGCCTAGCAACCCTGTCACAGCTGACAATGACGCCATCCGGAATTATGGATACTATCACCTAATTGAGCAGCATTCCATTCGGCTTCAACCCTACTTTGAACAGGATATGCTCTCGGTTTTGCCACCCTATAACTATGAGCACAGTGTCGTTCTTGATATCCAGAAGAACTGGTCAGGCATTTGGGATATGGATCGTGAAGAGTGGGTCAGTGAGCCAGAGTGGATTGGTGACTTGAAAATAGAGATTCCTCCCATTACCCAAACAGAGGGGAATTATCTGACTGATGATGGAAGAACCATTACTCCTGAGCATATGTATTATGTTGATGAAGATATCAATGATCAATACAAGGGTGAGCTCAAAGAAAAACTCTATGAATGGACCAATGACACCGTTACCCAAAATGCCACAATCGATCCTGATTTGACAGGACAATATAATCTCACTGTAAATTTGACGACATATCTTAATAACACGGGCTTAAATGAAGGCTGGTATGTGGAAGAATGGAATACCATCCCGGATGAATATACTGAATTCATCCTACCTCCCGGTGGAACCTATGATGAAGAAAATCCCTACCTCTACCTTATGACTAGCTCCTTCTGGGACTGGGAGGCTATCGGTCGCGTCCTCAACCAGGAGCTGGGTGAGAAAAACATTGTTGATGAACGCATGTCGGATATTGATGAAGTCCCTGGTGTGATAACAGATATTTTTGGAGCTGATCTCCTTAATGGCTTTGATGATCGAGATGGGCCATTCGGATACAGTGAAATGGTCTGGTATCTCTGGTTGATTTACAATGATGCTGTTGCACCTGATGAATGGCCTCTCTGGGGCTCTGCTTGGAGTGGATCATATACCAATGGTATCCAGCACATTGATGGCAACAGGGTCAAATTCTGGTTTGATCCCATGCCGTTGACGACTGAAACAGGGAATGATGTCAAGAAATATAAGTATGGAGAAGAGGGATATTCCATAGGAACTGAAGGGATACGTCTCTATGGCTTTGATTCAGTGGGTGCCGGAGCAATATGGGCAACTGATCCCTTTGTGGGTGATCGGGATAACGACGGGGATGATGATATCATCGAATACCCGCCCTATACTGATCCCATGGCTCCTTTTAATCCTCAGTCTGACGAGGCTCCAGGGAAGGATTCTTTGACCTTTGACCCTGCTTACATGAATGAGTACCATCATGGTGGCGAAGTCCTCTCAGCTCTTTATAAGTTGATTTCCATTGAGGAAAGCGATGCCCGGGAGAAAGTCTTTTTCAGGATGTGGTATGAACCCTGGCATTGGGATAAAGACGTTAATTCAGATGGGTCACCTCTTGGCCCTGATGCCATATGGCTCCTGGATCCAGACTTCCAAGAGGTCTGGTGGTGGCCTGTTGCCTGGCTGCAGGGAAAATCCGTTCCCTCGGATCCTACAAAAGATGGCTATGTTGAAAAGTATGCCGGTCAAGCACAACCTGAACTTTACGGACGCAGTGACTGGGAGTTCCTGGATAAAGCAGATGAAATTCATCCTGCATTGATGCAAGAATTCACCTATATGTATGTGAATCCCTACGATAAACCTGATCATGGTCAACCGGGAACAAGCCGATTTGCATTCCCCATGGGTACCAGCTATGATGAACTATGGGGTGAGTTTGGGTACGGTATAAACACCTTTGATGCAAACTTTGATGGCGTTGAAGATATTTGTACCATACACAGTGAACTATCGCTCTCTAAACGCACAGGCATACAAGCTGATTTTAATGGTGACGGGGTTCTTCAGATGCTCGATGCAGATGATACAGCATTAAATGGGAATGAACTAGTGATATTTGCGGTGGAAAACATTAATCTGGATGCTGACCCAACCACTGACCTTGGTGACGAAGCCATGTTCCTAGATGCACTGGTAAAGATAGCACAGGGTGGCATCTCTGAGGACTCGGTACGATTCGAAGGTTATAGAACTGGTGGAACAACTCTGACAAACATCCAGCCCAAAGATCTAACAGGTGGAGGATTTACCCTAAGTCCCGGTGAAATGGCACTTATCCGTCATACTGATGTCGGTGCAACTATTCCTGCCGGTGGAAACAACCTGGGAGATACAGATGGAGGCTGGTTTATTTATCTAGAATCTCTTGATTATCAATATCAAAGATGTGTTGTAACCATCGGGCGGGCATTAGGAGCCACCTTTACGGCCATGGATGTCAATGGTGCACAGGATCTAACAAATGGTGATCCCTGGTATCTGAAACGTTTCTATGTTGATGGCCATGAATACAATGTTGTTGCCATCATGACCGTGAAAGAAGAAACTCTTCAGGCTGGCGGATGGAATAACAGCAAAGAGGAATGCTACGAGTTCAAATACATCACCATTCGGACAGAGGTCCCCAAGGTACCCGTGGTCATTGATCAGCATTCAGTACGAAAACAAGAATACATCCCCTGTTCTGATGGGGAAGACCAATATCTCTCAGTGATGCCGCCTTTCAACTATCATCACACCTGTCTAGAGGATGTCCAAGCGGGCTGGAGTGATCCTGAATGGCTCAGTGATCATGGCTACAGTGGTGAGGCTATAAAGAATAAGCCCCCGCTACAAATCCATATCGAAGAAGAAACACGCGAGCCACAATTCAAGGGTGAACTCAAAGAAAAATACAACAAACGTCCCCTAGTAGAAAAAATGACACTTCCTTCTCCTGTAGCTGACCTTGAAATAGGTGAGGGTGTAATCAGTGGTATTATTGATGGACGCTGGGTAACTGGAGATATCATTTGGGAATATCCTTGGGTGGATGGACCCGATGAAG
>Ga0272441_10003745_pt1 | contig 28538 bp, 29 predicted proteins | sample SSMProp6N_FD_193582 | JGI IMG/M metagenome (GOLD analysis project Ga0272441, IMG submission 193582) | Marine sediment archaeal communities from Little Sippewissett salt marsh, Falmouth, MA, United States - SSM-Prop-6N | ecosystem: Environmental > Aquatic > Marine > Wetlands > Sediment ... | reverse complement strand
CGGGTGTACTGCTCCTCGCCGCTGGGCAGACGGATGCAGAAGAAGCCGTCGCCCTGGATCGCCACGTCGAGTTGGCGTCCGGTGTTCTCCATCTCGCCCTGGGTGAAGACCTTGAGGGTGGAGGCCGGGCGGACGCCGGACCCGAGTTCGAAGCCGGTGGGCGTCTCGACGCCGGCGGCCGTTTCGCTGCCGGGCTCGGACAGGCTCAGGTACACCAGGTCCTGGAAGTCGATCATCGCCCGCTTGAAGCCGGCGGTGTTCATGTTCGCCAGGTTGTTGGCGATGGTGTTGACGGTCATCTGCTGGGCCGTCATGCCGGTGGCGGCGGTCGAAAAGGCGCGAAGCATGGGTCGTGTCTCCCTTCCCTCAGGCCCTGGCCACCCGAAGCAGGTCCCTGGTGCGGTCCTTGCCGCTTGCCATCGTGTGGATGTTGGCCTGGTACAGCCGGGTGACCTTGATGAGGCCGACGAGTTCGGTCACGGCGTCGACGTTCGACGCTTCCTGGAATCCCTGCTGGACGGTGGTGTTTTCGGCGGCGGTCGGCCGGGCGTCGGACGGGGCCACGAACGCGCCGGCGCCCTGGGCCGTCAGGACCGACGGGTCCTCGAACTCCACGACCCGCAGTTGCCCGATGGCGGTGCCGCCGGCGAGGATGCGGCCGTCGGCGGCAATCTCAATCTCCGTCGGCGACACCGAGCCGGGGAGAATGACCGGCCCGCCCTCCCCGGCGACCGTATGCCCGGAGCCGTCCACCAGTTGCCCCTCGGCATTGGCCCGGAACACGCCGTTGCGGGTGTACCGCTCGCCCCCGTCGGTCTCGACGACGAAGAACCCCTTGCCGGACAGGGCCACGTCGAGGGTCCGGCCGGTGCGGACGAGGCGTCCCTGCGAGAAGTCGATGCCCGTCGACGCCGTCGGGGCCGAGCCGGCGGCCTCCGCGCCCGCGGTCTCGCCGCCCGCCCCGGCCTTGGCGGTCACGCCCGACCCCGTGTACCGGCCGAAGAGCCGCTTGTACCCGGCGGTAGCCGAGTTGGACAGGTTGTGGGCGATGGCGTGGTACTCCTCGGCCAGGCCCGTCAGCGCCGCGATGGTGTCCGCACTCACGTCAGGTCATCCTCAAGGAACCGCCCGCGCCAGCGACGGCTTCGGTCGCGCCGCGGGCGGCGGCGTTGGTTTCCTTGACGAGGCGGGCCACTTCCGCCTCGCTCATACCGGAGAGTTCGACCGCCACTTCCGCGGGCCGGTCGTCCTGGGCGGCACTGGCGCGCCGGACCACCCCCACGCCGCGCAGGCACCGGTTGTCGCCGAGGTCGAGCACGATGAGCACCCGCTCGCCGACCTCCGCCCCCAGGTCGATCTCGATGAGCAGCCCCGGTCCGGCAATCTCGCACAGCGTGCCCTCGACGAACGTGGGCAGCAGCGGCCCCTCGTCCTCGTGCAGAAAGGCGTAGCGGCCCACGTGCGCGGGCCGGCGGAGGGGCACCCGCACGAATCGCCGCATGTTCTTCCGCGTGGGCGACCCGATCAGCCGGGCCCGCACCACGTCGTCCTCGATCTGCGTGACCGTGAGGTTGTATTCCCACTGGGTGCCGCCGCGGACCTTCCGGAGGACGGCGGCCCCGCCCACGCGGAGGTCCAGCGGCGTGTCCAGCCGGACGGCCACGTCCACGCCGCCGATCCCGATGACGGTGCCGCACACCTCCTCCTGCGCCCCCGGGCGGGAGACTGTGACCTGGTCCTCCCGCGTGAGGCCGGCCTCCGTCGACACAGACGACTCCCGGGCGGCCAAGCCCAGTTTGATCCGCAGCGACGTGACGATGTCCTGCACGCGCCGGCGGGCGTCGGCACTGAGGCGCTCGGTGGTCCGGCCCTCCAGTACCTGCCGGGCGCCGTCCTCAAACGCCGCCGCAAGCGACCCGCTCTCGCGGGCCGTCCCGGGATCGGCGATCTCAGCGATGCGGACCAGCATCGCCCGCTCGCCGGTCGAAAGGTCCACCTGGGCGGCCGCCCGTCCGAACGCCGCCAGCAGTTTCCGCCGAAGCCGATGCCGGCGGTACACCACCACCATCGCCACCCCGATGCCGCTGAGGACGATCAGCGGCACCCAAACGGTCGGTTGGCTCAGCGTGCTCCAGTGGAACGAGTCCACCGTGCGGGCCGCCGACCACCGCTCAACAGGGTCGAGCGCCAGCGGGACGAGCCGGGATACGATCTCGGGGATCATCGGTGCGGCCTTACCGGATCAGATTCGCAAGTTCCCGGAGCATGTCGTTGGTGACGGTGATGGTCCGCGCGTTGGCCTGGTACCCGTTCTGGGCCTGGATGAGGTTGACGAACTCCTCGGCGGTGTCGACATTCGAGCGTTCGAGGGCCCCGGCGTTGATGGCGCCGGCGCCGCCGGCCAGGGCGGTGGCCACCCGCGGGTCGCCGGAGTTGGACGACGCCTCAGAATACGATTGGCCGGCGCTCAGCAGACCCGCCGGGTTCTGGAACGTCGCGACCTGAAGGGCCGCAATGTTCTGCCGAACCCCGTTCGTGAACATGCCGGAGATCGTGCCGTCGCGGCTGACGGCCAGGCTCGAGAGGTACCCGGCCTCGTACCCGTCCTGTCCGGCGGCGGCCACGGTCGACTCCCCGCCGAACTGGCTCAGGCCGTCGAACTGGCCGACCGTGCCGAGTTCCACGTTGACGGACCGCTGGGTGGCGCTGGCCCCGCCGAAGCGGAGGGTAATCGCCTGGGTGTCCGGCGTGGCGCCGCCGGTGCCGGCGAAACTGCCGTCGGAGTTGAACGTGATGCCGCGGATGCGCCGGTCGTCGTAGTCGTCGAACACCACGTTGCCCGTCACGTCCGTGACGACCACGTCCCAGTTGTTCGCGGTGTCGGTCCGGACGAAGGCGACCGAGAGGACGTGGCCGATGCCGTAGTTGTCGAAGATTTCGAGGTTGGCCGTCGTGGTCGCCTCCCCGCCCGCCGTCAGGTGCTGGAAGAAGGACGGACACTCGAGCGTACCGGACCCGCCGTAGGAGGCGAACAGGTCGGTCTGGCTGTAGCCGGCCTCGTCGTCGCGGAGGCGGATCTCGCCGTTCGACAGCCGGGCCGTCGCCCCGCTGAACGTGCTCGAAAGGAAGTCCACGACGTCGCCCAGCGTCTCGCCGTCCTGCCCGACACCCGTGCCGATCGTAAACGTGGCGCTGATGTCCGTGCCGTCGGCATCCTTGCCGGTGAAGGTGATCGTGTCGCCGTCGGCGACGCCGCTCGCCTGGTCGAGGTCCGCCAGCAGCGTCTCCTGGGAGGCCAGGGCTCCGTCCTCGGTGTACTGCAGGCCGCTCGTCATCTCGTTGGTGGTGGGCGATTCGCTGTCGGCGCTCAGGTTCCCGGTGAAGGACATGGTCTCGGTCGCCTGGGCCGGCAGGGCTACGTCGTAGGGAATGCGGATGGCGTCGTTGCCCGGGTCCTGAAACCCTTCCGACACGCCCACCGTCCCGAGCCGCTGCACGCGGTAGCCGGTGGAGGAGTCGACCAGGTAATAGTCGGAATCGACGGAGAAACGTCCGACGCGGGTGTAGACGTCCTTCTGGCCGTCGTTCAGGACGAAGTAGCCGGACCCCTCGATGGCCATGTCCAGTTCCTGGCCGGTCTGGACCAGGGTGCCCTGCGACATGTCGCGGTCGATCGTCGAGACCATCATGCCGCTGCCGATCTGTTTCGGGTTCGTCCCGCCCGCCCCGGTGCTGGGCTGGGTGCCCTCCTGGATGGTCTCGGCCAGCAGTTCGGAAAAGGTGACGCGGCTGGACTTGAACCCGTAGGAGTTGACGTTGGCCAGGTTGTTGCCGGCCACGTCGAGCATCTTCTGATGCCCCTGGAGCCCCGAAACCGCCGCCATCAGTGAGTTACTCATCGTCGACCTCCTTCCAGGAGCGGCCTATGCGGCCTAGCCCCGAATCTCGCGGACGGCGTCCAGCGGCACCTGCTGGTCGCCGATCTGGAGCACGAAGTCCCCATCCTTCTGCGCGACCCCCGTCACCGTGCCGCGGAGGGCCGTCCCGTCGTCGGCCTCCACGGTCACCTCCTTGCCGATGAGCGAGGTGGCGTACCGTCCCTCGGCTGCCGTCAGGGCGGCCGCGAACGGCGAGTTCTGGCCCGCCACGGCCTTCAGGTAACCGTTCATCTCCTCCAGTTGCTGAAGCGAGGAGATCTGGGCCAGTTGCGACGTCATGTCGCTGTTGTCCATCGGCTCCAGCGGGTTCTGATTCTGGAGTTGCGTGACCAACAGCGTCAGAAACTGGGTCTGGAGATCGGACGCATTCGACACGCCGCTTACCTGGGCCATGGTCGTCTCCTACACCTGCACGTCGATCGAGCCGGCGAGAGCGCCGGCCGCATCGGCCGGACCGTCCGACCCGGCCGTCTCGGTGCCGTCGGCGTCCGCGGCATCGCCCTCCGCCGACGCTGCCGCCTCGCCCGGCTGGCCGGGCAGCCAGGCATCGGGATCGCTGCGGCCCTGAGCGAAGGCGGCGTCCTGCCCCGCCTGGCCGCCGGGCTGCTCCTGGTTCAGCATCACGTCGAGCCGCTTCAGGTCGATGCCCTCGGCCTGGAGCCGCTGCATGAGCGGGGCGGCTTCCTGCTGGAGTTTCGCGAGCGTCTCCGGCACGTCCACCCGCACCGTGCCGCGCACCGAGTCCCCCTCGCTCTCCAGGACGATGCGGACCCGGCCGAGTTCGGGCGGGTTCAGGTGGACGGTCACCTGGCGGCCGGAGCGTCCGGCGGTGGCCCGGATGGTCTCGGCCACTTGGTCGGCGGCCGTGCCGAGCCGCTGGGCCTCCGCCCCTGCGGGCTGTGACGCCGCGCCCGTGCGGGCGGCCGACGCCGCGGCGGCCCCCCCGGTGGTCGCAGCCGCGGCGGGGGTCTGTGATCCGTCAAGCGCCCGAGAGGCAGTCTGCTTCACCGTCGCATCGGCCTGGGCCCGGGCGGCCGCCTGCCGGACGGCCACGGCGGAGGCCTGAGACTCGCCTTCCGCCGCGGCCGGAGTGGATGCCCCGCCGGCACCGGCCTGGGGAGCCGTCTCGCCCGACACGGCGAACGTGGCCGGCGACGCGGACCCCGCGGCCGACTTCTCGGCCGCGGCGGCGTGAGCGGCCTCGCCCGTCCCGCCGTCCGTCGCCTGACCATCGGCAGACTGGCCGGAGGAAAGCGGCACCGTCACCTGTGCCTGACCCCGCCCGGAGGCGCCCTGGTCGCCCGTCGCGGCGGTTGTCCCGTCCCCGGCGGCCGCGTTCGAAGAACCCGTCCCCCCGGCCTGACGGACGGCGCTTGCCGCGAGCATCCCAGCGGCCAACGACGCCGACGCCGTCTCGGCGGTCGCGAGCGTCTCAGACGGAGACGCGGCGGCGGCCCCGCCTTGCCTTCCCGTGGCGGTGCCATCGCCATTACCTATAGTAGTCGGGTCGCCGTTTGCCGCATTCGACGGCGAAAGTGCCGCCATCGCTCCCGTTTGGACGGCAGTGATTACCGTCACGGACGGGTTGGGCGTCTCGGCAGCGGGGGTTCCCGCGGCGGTTGCCCCGTCCGACCCGTGATGACCCGTCTCGACCGACGTCACGAGGGCGTCGCAGAGGGCCGACGCAGCCTCGGATGCGTCCTGACGGCCTTCGGCGGCATCCGACTCGGCGGAACCGGAGTCCTTCTCGGAAGCACTCTCGGGGTTCGTCGACGGCCTCTCGTCCACCTGAGGCCCGTTTTCGCGACCATCCACGGCCTTTTCCGCCCGCCCCGCCGAAGGGGTCTTTGACGGCTCCGTACGGTCCTCGTCCAATTGGGGCCGGCGTGCGTTCTCCAGGTGCGTGCGGAAGGTTTGGCCGCGCTCCTGCCGATCCGCCGCCCGTCCGCAGGGGCGGTCTCGAAGCCCGATCCCATCATTCGCCGGCCTCGCGGCCCCCCGCGGACCGCCCGCGGGCGGCGTCCCGGGTCCTTCGATCTGGCCTACGGTGGTGTCGAGTTTGAGCATGGGCGTCTGCACAGCGTTCTCCCGTGAGCCACGGATTGGCAAACGCCGTGCCAGAAACGGGCCGGAGCGAGGCCTTGGCCACTAAGCTCCTTTCTAACAATGATTTACAAAGATGACTGACTCCCATCATCTTCCGTCCGAGGCGGTGGGATCTTGGGCGTGCGCGGAAAAAACTTCCGGCGGGCGGCAGAATCCGCCGCGCCGGCTTTCCGCCCCGATACGGCAGATCGCGCCCGCTTGGGCAATACTAAAATATCTTTTGTGATCCTAAAAAATATCCTAACGGGTTGGATTCTTACTCCGTCCGATAATTCCATTAAAGCCGGAATCTGCAAATGGCCGAAAAGGTGCACATTCCGGCACTGCATGCGGAGGGGACCGCACCCTGCCTTGTCAGGCTCTGCCGACAAGTCCCTTCCACCTCGCGCTTGGGATGTGGCGGCCGGTCAGACGGCCGGTTGGCCGGAGGCTGGAGGATGGGGGGATGGGCGCCATCACCCACATAGAGTTAGGGACCGTCGTGGCCGTAGGCGACGCACCGAAAACGGGCGACTGCCCGTTCAGGAACGTGGCCCGGCACGTGGTCACCGCCCGGACCCCGGAGGACGGGCTCCAGGCCATTCAGGCCGGCAGTGCCGGCTTGGTGATCGTGCGTGAAAGCGTGCCCCGCGACGTCGCCCTCCACTTCGTTCGCCAAGTTCGGTCGGCTGCGCCGCACCGGCCGATCGTGGTGCTCTCCGAGGCACCGACCGTGGAGGAGGCGATCCTGTTCGTCCGGCACGGGGCGAGCGACTATCTGGCAGCCCCGCCCGACAAGGAGGCCCTCCGCCGGGCCGTGGCCCTGGGAGCCCAAGGGCACAACGGGGATGCTGCTGAGCGGTTCTTCGCCCCGGAATGCCCCCCGGGGCTCGGCATCGTCGGACGAAGCCACGGTCTCCGCAAGGCCCTCAAGACCATCCACCAGGTCGCCGAGAATCGCTGCAACCCCATCATGATCGTCGGCGAAACGGGGACCGGCAAGGAACTGGCCGCCCGGGCCGTCCATGGGCTTCGCGGCGGCTCGCCCGAGAACTTCGTGGCCGTCAACTGCGCCACCCTCACGGCCAACCTCCTGGAAAGCGAACTCTTCGGCCACGTCAAGGGCGCTTTTACGGGGGCGGACCGCGACAAGACGGGTCTGTTCGAAATGGCCGGCACCGGCAGCGTGTTCCTGGACGAGATCAGCGAAATGCCGACGGCCCTGCAGGCCAGACTCCTCCGGGTGCTCCAGGAACGCCAGTTTCGGCGTGTGGGCGGGACGGAAACGATCACCTGCCAGGCCACGATCATCGCCTCGAGCAACCGCGACCTGACCGCCGAAGCCCGCGAGGGACGCTTCCGCCGCGACCTCTATTACCGTCTGGCCGTCTTTCCCGTCCACCTGCCGCCCCTGCGCGACCCCGACCGCCGGGATGACGTCCCCCTGCTGGCCGAATACTTCATCGAAACCTCCCACCTGCCGCGGGCCGAACAGATCGCGGGCCTGGCGCCCGAGGCCCGCGACCGGCTCCTCGCCCACACGTGGCCGGGGAACGTCCGCGAACTCAAGAACGTGGTCGAACGGGCCCTGATCACCGAAGAGGCCGACCGGGTCACGGCCGACAGCCTCCTCTTCGACGCCCAGGACGACCCGCCTGAGACCGAGACCGCCGTCCCGGTGCCCGAAAACGACTTCTCGCTCGAGACGGCCGAACGCCTCTTCATCACGCGGGCCCTGCGCGAGACGGGCTGGCAGCGGACGCGGGCGGCCGCCCTCCTCGGCATCACCCGGGCCACGCTGCATGCCAAACTCAAGCGGTACAAGATTCGGATCCCGGACCGCCAGAGTAATCCAGCCGACGTCCCGTCGTCCTCGCCGCCCTCGTCGCGCCGTGCGTCCCGTCTTCAGGAAGCGGGCGTGTAAGCGCCGCTTGCGTTCGCCGCCAGCCCCATTGCCGCCCCCCCGACCCCCCGACCCCCCGTCGGCCGCGCGTCTGAAAACCTGACACGCGCCCGAAAATCTGGCGCCCGGGCGGTGCGGCCTACCGCTTCGCCCACCCTCGCCCCCCTCTGGAAGGCCAAAAACGGCGATTTCGGCGCCTTTCCCGGCTGCGTCATGGATTGGCATCGTGGTTGCACCGAACGTGTCAACGCTGCGCCCGCGCTGCGGCGCCGACGAATGAACCGCCCGCGCCGACGGGCCGTACCGACGGGTAAACGCCATGACCGACCCGCAACAACCCGACGACGCCGACGCTGTCCCCCCGCCCCCGCCCGAGACGGAGGCCGGTCCGCCAGCCGAGCCGGCCCCCACGCCGCCGGCCGACGGGTCGGCCGACGGGTCGGCCGACGAGGGCGCCGCGGCGGCGGTGTCCGAGAACGCGTTCGCCCCTGAGGCGCCGGAGGGCCCGACCGCGCCCTTCGATGACGACCTGCCGCCCGAGTTCGCCGCCGGCCTGCGAAGCCACCGGGGCACGTGGTATCTGCTGGCGGCCGGCAACGTGCTGCTGGTGACGGGCCTGGTGCTGGTGCTGCTGGTGTGGAAACCGTGGGAGGAGCGGCCGGCGGCGCCGGCCGGTCCGCCGCCGGCGCGATACCCGTCGCGGGCGGATCCGCCGGGCGTGACGCCCTCGGAGCCGCCCGTCGCGGAGGCGTTCTCGCTCCGCCTGGAGGAGGAGGCCTACGCCGCCGGGAGGTACCGCGACGCCGCCGTCCAGTGCGACCGTCTTCTGGCAGCCACGCGGGGCAATCCGCGGGACGAACTGCTGGGCGACTTCTTCCGCCTCCGCCGCGCCCAGTGCCGGAAGTGGCTCGGCGACATGGAGGACGCCCGGGACGGCTTCCTGACGGTGAGCGAGAGCCCCTCGCCGGTGGTGCGGGGCGTGGCGCTGCTGGAACTGGCGCAGCTGTCCCTGGCCGACCGCCAGTACCTGACCGCCCGGACGCAGGCGTACCGCGCGCTCGCGGCGTTCGGGGCGATCACCGGCGCCCGGGCCCTGGAGGACACGTGCGACTTCCTGACGGCCGAGGCCCTGACGCGGAAGGCCCTGGCGTTCTACGGGGCGGACGACGTGCTCCCGGAGCCGGACGTCGCCCCGCCGGACCCGCTGGCGTCGCTGCCGGGCGAGCGGGCCATCCGCTCGGCGCTGGCGGCGGGCCAGCAGCGGTTCCAGGACGCGGCCACGGGCCTCCGGGCAGACCGGACGGCGCCTCCGCGCGGCGGGCTGCCGCGGTGGTCGATTACGAGCGTGGGCGCCCCGCTGGAGGAGATTCTGCACCGGATCGTCGGGCCGTCGGACGTGGCGGTCACGTGGGCGAGCGCCGAGGCGCCCGCCCGCCGGCGGGCCGTGCTGATGGCGGTCCGCGACGTCTCCGCCCCCCGGGCCATCGAGGTCGCGTGTGGGGCGGCGGGACTGGTGGCCCGTCTGAGCGGCACGGAGGTGCTCGTGCACGACCCGCGGGCGATCCGGTCCACGCCGGTCCTCCAATCGCTCGTGGCGAAGGAGGCCGAGTCGATGTGGCGGCGCCGGCTGCTGGATAACCGGGCGGCCCACCGGCACGCGTGGGCCCACTTCGCCCTCGGCCTGCTCCACGAGCACGGGGGCCAAACGGCGTCGGCGATGGCCGAGTTCAACCTCCTGACCCGCCGATACGCGGACTCGCCGCTCGCGCCCCGGGCCCAACTGCGCAGCGCCGGCATGCGCATCGGCCTTCGCGACTACGCCGGTGCCCGCGAGCAACTGCTCGACCTGCTGAACCGGCACCCGAACTTCCCGGACTCCGACCTCGTGTACCTGCGTCTGGGCGAGTCGACCCTCCAGGCCGGCCTCCACGAGAAGGCGATCACCACGTTCCGCAAACTCTACTACTGGGAACTCTCCCGGCCGTCGCAGATCGGGGCGGCGTTCGGGGCCGGCAAGGCCTACCACCTGCTCGGCCGCCACGAGGACGCCGTCGCGTGGATGACGCGGTACCGCCAGGTCTCGCACGGGACGGGCGACGCCCACGCGCCGGAGGCCGAGTTCCTTCTCGCGCGGAGCCTCCTGACCCTCGGCGAAACGGAGAAGGCCGAGACGGCCCTGCGACGGGCCCTGACCCTGGAACCCGCCCAACCGCTCCGGGCCGACGCCACGATGGCGCTCGCCGACATCCTCGCCCAGGCCGAAGAGTTCGCTGAGGCCCTCGCCCTGTTGCACCGCGTGGAGGCCGAGGGCGCCCCGGCGGACCGGATCGACTCGGCCGTCCTCGACGAGGCCCGTCTCCTCCAGGACATGGGCCTGGTCCAGCGGGCGCTGCACCGGCTGAAGGACCGTCGGCCGAAGACGGCCGGCGCCCAGGCCGCCGTCGAAATGGAAATCGAAATTGCCCGGTGCGCGGTGGCGCTGGACCGACCGGACGATGCCCGACGCCTTTTGGAAGGCGCTGCCGCGCACCTCGATCCCGGCCCGCTGGCCCGGCGGGTGTCGGCGGAACTGGCGGAGGTCCATCTCGCGCTCGGCCGCATCCGCGAGGCCGCCAATTTCGCCCGGTCCGTTCTGGCGGAGGACCCCGAGCCCGCCGTCCGGCGCCAGGCGCTCCAGACGCTCGGCAAGGCGTACCTGGCCCGGCGGGACTACGACCGGGCGGCCATCGCGTTCGCCGGCAAGGTGCCCGACCTGAAGGAAGGAGACCAGCCGTGAGGCGGACCATCCTGATGGCGACGGTCCTCGTGCTGACGGCGTCGGTGGCGGGCGGCGCGGCCCCGGCGTCCGACACGGGCCCGACCGCGGACCGGCCCGCCGGCGACCTCCTCGAGCAGGTCCGCGAGAACCGTCGCCGGCTGATGCGGTCGAATGCGGCCGCCCCGCCCACCTCAGACGGGTCCAAGGACCTCGACGACGCCGTCCGCCGGCTCCAGGAAGCCGTCCGCCGGCCGATCGTCCGACGGCAGCCGACCGAGGCGCCGGTGCCGGAGACGGCGGCCGAACCGGCCGCGGCGGCCCCCGCCCCCGCACCGCAGCGGCCGACCCTGTCGGCGGAGCAACTCCGTCTCATCCGCGAACATCCCCTGAAGGATCTGGGCGACCCGATGGCCCTGGCCGACACCCTCTTCCTGGGCGGCCACCTCGCCGAGGCGTGCACCCTGTACGAGCGGCTGCTGACCGAGGCGTCCCTCTCCGCGAGCGACCAGGCGTGGTGCCTCTTCCAGGCGGCCGGCTGCAAGCGGCCGACGGACCCGGCCGGGGCCCTGACGCTGTACGAGCGGCTGCTGGCCCAGCACCCCGAATCGCTGTGGACCGAGGCGGCCAAGGCCCGCCAGGCGGTTCTCCAGTGGCGCAAGACCACCCAGCCGCAGGCCCTGCTGTCGGCCGTCAAGCTGGCCGACCCGAACGCCCCCGCGGAAGGAACCGCTCCATGACCACCCCGCCGTGCCACAACGTGCTGCTCGTCGAGTCCGACGCGGCGACCACGCGGACGGTGCTGGAGGTGCTCGCGGGTCGGGGCGTGCGCGGCGTGGTGGCCCGGGACGCGGCCCAGGCACAGGAGCGGTTCGAGGCCGGCACCTGGGACCTCGTCCTGTGTGACCTGGCGGCCGGCGGCAAGGGGATGGACGTCGTCCGCCGCATCAAGGACCGGGAGCCGGAACTGCCCGTCGTCCTGCTGGCCGACGCGTGCGACCAGGAAACGACCGTTCGCGCGGTCCGCGAAGGGTGCGACGACGTGCTCCGCCGGCCGCTGGACCGCGACGCCCTCCTCGGCCTGCTCGACCGGGTCGTGCCCGGGCACGAGGTGGCGGTGGCGGCCGAGGCCGACGCCCGGGCCTATCGCATCGTGGGTCGGAGCCCGCGGCTGCGGGAGGCGGTGGCCCTGGCCCGCAAGGTGGCCCGCACGTCCGTGCCGGTGCTCATCTGCGGGGAGAGCGGCACAGGGAAGGAACTCTTCGCGCACCTGATCCATCACGCCAGCCGCCGCGCCCGCGGGCCCCAGGTCCGCGTGAACTGCGCGGCGGTGAGCGAATCGCTCCTGGAGAGCGAACTGTTCGGCCACGAACGCGGCGCCTTTACCGGGGCGGTCACCCGCCGCAAGGGCCGGTTCGAAATGGCCAGCGGCGGCACGCTGCTGCTGGACGAGGTCACCGAGACGGGCCCGCGGCTGCAGGCGGAACTGTTGCGCGTGCTGGAGCAGCAGGATTTCCAGCGCGTGGGCGGCAGCACGTCGGTCCACGTCAACGTGCGGATCGTCAGCACGACGAACCGGGACCTTTCGGCCATGGTCCGGGACGGCGACTTCCGGCCGGACCTGTACTACCGCCTGGCGGGGGTGCGGATTCACATTCCGCCGCTCCGCCATCGCCGCGAGGACGTGCCGGTGCTCGTCCGGCACTTCGTCAACCAGTTTGCCGGCGAGACGCAGCGCCGCATCACCCGGTTCGACCCCGAGATGATGGAACTCTTCACCGGCTACACGTGGCCGGGCAACGTGCGGCAACTGCGGAACATGGTGCGGACGGCGCTGGTGCTGGGCGAAGGCGAGGTGCTCTCGCTGGCCGAGGCCCCGTGGCTGGCGGCGGAACTGGCCCAGTCCGGCCAGACGACGGTCGCCCGCACCCTGTGCCTGGACGAAGTCGAACGCCGCACCATCCTGGAGGCGCTCCGGATCACCGACAGCCACCAGGCCCGGGCGGCCGAACTGCTCGGCATCAGCGACCGGACCCTGCGGGCCAAACTCCGCCGCTATCGCCAGGAACACCGCATGGAGCGGGAGGACGAGGAGCAATGGATCAAAGCGCCCGCCTGACCGACTACCTGGAGGCCGGCCTCCGGGCCGCCAACCTCCGACAAACGGTCATCGCCGACAACATCGCCAACATGGGCACGCCCGGGTTCCGCCGGCGGACCGTCCCGTTCGAGGCGGTCTTCGCCGAGGCCCTCCAGAAGGGCCGGCCCGTCCGGATGGACGGCGTACTCGGGCACCTGCACCGGCCGATGACCAACCCCGTGGATGAGAACGGCAACGACGTGCACCTGGAGACCGAAGTGGCCGACCTCGTCAAGAACGGACTTCTGTACAAGACGTACGCCCGGCTCCTCGGCCGCATGTACGAGCAGATAGAACGGGCCATGGTCACGGACCGGTAATCCGGAGGGAGGACCGCGATGGGAATGGATGAGATTGCCCCGATGGTCGACATCGCCGCCTCGGGCCTGAGGGCCCAGTCGCTGCGGCTGAACCTGATTGCCGGCAACATCGCCAACGCCCAGACCACCCGCACCGTGACGGGCAAGCCGTATCGGCGCAAGGACGTGGTCCTCCAGACCACCGGCGACGGCGTGGGCGGCGTGACGGTCCTGAACATCGAGCGGGATTCGAGCGACTTCCGTCAGGTGCTGATGCCCGGCCATCCGGACGCCGACGACGACGGCTTCGTCCAGATGCCGAACGTCAACCTGCCGGTCGAGATGATGAACATGACGACGGCGTCGCGGGCCTACCAGGCCAACGTCGCCGTCCTCAGCCGGTACCAGGAGATGGTGGAATCGACGGTGGAACTGCTTCGCTAAGGAAGGACGCGCCATGAACCTCTCGGGCATCCACGGCATCGGGACGCCGCCGGTCATCCAGCCGCCGCAGATGACCCCCACCGGCGGGGCCAAAGGGAACGCGGGCGGCGCGACACACTTCGGCCGGCTCGTCTCCAAGGCCATCGACACGGTCGACCAGGACCAGCGGGCCTCCGCCGGCGCCATCGAGCAACTGCTGACCGGCAAACAGCAGGACGTCCTGCCGGTCGTCACATCGGTGGCCAAGGCCGACGCCAGTTTCAAACTCCTGATCGGCGTGCGGAACAAGATGATCGAGGCCTACAAGACCACGATCAACATGCAGGTGTGAGAAGCGGCCACGAAACGCGAGCCGACACAGTTGGCCGCCGGGCTTGCCCGGCGCGGCGCGTCGAACCAAGGTGTCACCAGCAAAATGGGTGAGAAACCGTGACCAACTCCCTGCAAGGCGTGATGGAAGCCTGGCGTCGAATGGGCCTGGTGCAGCGCGTGACGCTCCTGTCGGTGCTGCTGGCGTGCGTCGGGGCCACCGCCCTCCTCGTCGGCTGGGCCAGGCAGCCGCACATGGCCCTGCTGTACTCCCGGCTCGATCCGGAAGACGCGGCGGAGGTCGTCGCGCAGATCCAGGAGGACGGCACGGCGTACGAACTGAAGGACGGGGGCACGAGCATCTACGTGCCGTCCGAGAAGGTCTACGCGCTCCGCCTGCAACTGGCCGGCGAGGGCCTGCCCGCCGGCGGCCAGCAAGGGTACCGCATCCTGGACTCCGAAAAGATCGGCACCAGCCCGTTCACGCAGCGTGTCAACTACATCCGGGCCCTGGAGGGCGAACTCGCCAAGACCATCACGCTGATTGAGGGCGTGCAGCACGCCCGCGTCCACATCGTCCGGACCGAGAGCCGCCTCTTCCGCGAGGACGCCCCCGGCACGAGCGCCACCGTCGCGGTCGGCCTTCGGCCCGGACGCCGCCTCTCCCAGGGCAACGTCGCCGCCATCGTCCACATGGTGGCGGGCGGCGTGGACCACCTCCAGCCCGAGAACGTCGTGGTCGTCGACAGCCAGGGCACGCTCCTCTCGACCGGGACGGAGGGTGGGTTCGCGGGCGGCACGGGCGGCACGGTGCTCGACTACAAGAGCCAGGTGGAGGAGTACCTCGCCAGGAAGGCCGAGCAGATGCTCACCCTCGTCCTCGGCCCGGGGCGGGCCACCGTCAAGGTCAGCGCCGAGGTCGAGACCAGCACCGTCAACAAGACCGAAGAGACGTACAGCCCGGACGCCGCCGTGCCGGTGAAGGAGGAAATCACCTCCAAGAGCGAGGCCCCCGGCGCCACCCAAGGCGGCGGCGGCGAGAGCAAGGAGGAGACCACCACCACCGAGTACGAGGTCGGCCGGACCGTCAGCCAGACGATCAACATGCCCGGCAAGATCACCCGGCTCTCGGTGGCGGCGTTCGTGGATCTCTCCCCGCCCGAGACGCCCGCCGCCGAGGCCGAGGAGGGCCAGGAAGGCGCCGGGGCCGCCGCCAAACCCGCCCCCATCCTCTCGACCCAGGACGTGGAGGACGTCGTCCGGCGGGCGATCGGCCTGACGGAGACCGATGATTTGAAAGTCGTTTCGACCACGTTCCACCGTCCCGCCGCCGTCACCGACGAGGCGGCCGAGACCAACTTCCTGTCGGACCCGGCGTTCTACCTGGACGCGGCCCGGCACGCATCGCTGGGCATCCTGGTCATCGGGGCCCTGCTGGCGCTGAAGATGTTCGGCGGTTCGCGCCGCAAGGGGCCGACCGGTCTGGAGCGCGGCGGGGGCGGAAGCGCCCCCGGCGGCGGGGGAGGCGAGATGGGCGGGAACCTCCTCCCGCCGGGGTCCGTCGCGTCCGCCGACGCCGTCCAGGTCAACCGCCGCATCGCCGCCGCCCTGCAAGACAATCCCGACGAGGTCAAACGTCTCTTCCGCACGTGGATCCAGCAACAGGGAGCCGCATAAGTGGCCATCACCGCCGCCCGAAAAGCCGCCCTTTTGCTCCGCCACCTCGACCCGGCCACGGCCGGCGAACTGCTCGGGGCGGCGCCCCCGGAGACCGTCAAGCAGATTGCCACCGAACTGGTCACGCTCCAGACCACGGGCGAGGCGGCCGTTGCGGCCGACCCGGCGGCCGAGTTCCTCGGCCTCCTGACGGGCAATGCCCCGCGCGACCCGCAGACGTTCGTCCGCGACGTTATCGCCGGGGCCGTCGGACGCGAGAAGAGCGCGGAGATCCTCGGCGAGGTGGACCGCCTCGTCAAGGGCCGCGACCCGTTCCTCCCGATTCGCCAGGCGGACGTGGCCCTGCTGGCCGAGGCGCTTCGCGGCCAGCATCCGCAGGCGGCGGCGATCGTGTTGATGGAACTCGATCCGCAGAAGAGCGCCGCCCTCATCCCCCTGCTCGACGAGGCGATCCGCGGCGAGGCCGTCCGCCGCATGATCCTCGGCGAACGCGTCTCGCCGGAGGCCCAGGGCCGCGTGGCCGCCATGATCCGCGACCGGCTCGAGGCCCTCGCCTCGAGCGGCGAGGCGCCCGCCGCCGCCAGCGCTTCGGGCGACGCCAAGCTTCGCCGGGTGGCCCTTCTGATGCGGCGCCTCCGCAAGGACCTCCGCGACAGCCTGCTCGAGAGCATCAAGCAGCGAAGCCCGGACGAAGCCCGCCAAGTCCAGGACCTCATGGTCATGTGGGAGGATCTGCCGCTGATCTCCGACCGCAGCCTTCAGGACATCCTCCGGACGATGGACGCGGGGGGCCTGGCCCTGGCGCTGCACGAGGCGGACGAGGCGATCGACCACAAGATCCGCAACAACATCTCCGAGCGCGCCGCCGCCATGGTCGAAGAGGAAATCTCCCTGATGCGGCGGCCGAAAATCGAGGACGTCGAGGCCGCCCGCGAGAAGATCCTCAGCGAACTCCGCCAACTCAACGCCGCCGGCGAACTGACCTTCGAGGAAAGGGGCGGCCATGGCTGAGACGCTCACCGTCACGCTGCCCGCGCCGCCCGCCGACGTCCGGGTCCTCCCGGGGTCCGGCCGGCCGGCCGCAGACGGGGCCGTGTCCGCCGGCGCCTCGCCGGCCGGCGAGCCGGGGGACGGCGCCGCGCTGGCGTCGGAGCGCCGGGCCCTGGAGGCCGAACGGTCGGCCCTGGCGAGCGCCCGCCGCGCCCTGGAGACCGCCGCCGCCCGGGCCGCGGACCTGATGCCGGACATCCTCGCCGAGGCCGAAGACCACCTCCTGGACCTGGCCGTCGAGATCGCCCGCAAGGTCATCGCCCAGGCAATCGAGGCCGACCGCTGCCGAATCGAGCCGATCGTCCGCGAGGCCCTGGCCCGGGCCCCGCGGCAGCGCGACTGCGTGGTCCACCTGCACCCGGACGACCTCTCGGTTCTCACCGAGGCCGACGAGCCGGCGACGGACCTGGCGCACCTGGAGTTGAAGGCCGACCCCCGCTTGGGGCGCGGCGAGTGCGTCGTGGAAACCGCCGAAGGCACCGTCGAGGCCCGGATCGAGGACCGCCTGGCCCAGGTCCGCGCCGCCATGAACCCCCCGGAATCGCCATGACCGCCATCGACTGGGACCGCTATCGCCGCCGCGCCCGCGAGGCCGAGACCCTCGGCTGCCGCGGCCGCGTCGTCCGCGTGACGGGCCTGACGGTGGAGTCGCAGGGCCCGCCGGTCGGCACGGGCGAGGTGTGCGACATCCACCTGGCCGACGGCCGGCGCGTCAGGGCCGAGGTCGTCGGCTTCCACCACGCCCACCGCATCCTCCTGCCGCTGGAGCCGATCGACGGCATCAGCCCGAACGACGCGGTGGTGGCGCGAAACCAGCTGCGGTCCATCCGCCTGGGCCCCGAGGTGCTCGGCCGCGTCCTCGACGGCCTGGGCCGACCGATCGACGGCCAGGGGCCCCTCCAGGGGCCGGACCAGTGGCGGGTGGACGGCGACAGCCCGCCGCCGCTCAGCCGCCGGCCCATCACCGAGCCCCTGCCGCTGGGCATCCGCGTCTTCGACGGGGTGCTGACGTGCGGCAAGGGGCAGCGGGTGGGCATCTTCTCGGGCAGCGGCGTGGGCAAGAGCACGCTGCTGGGCGAGATCGCCCGCGTCTCCGACGCCGACGTCAACGTCCTGGCCCTGGTGGGCGAGCGGGGACGCGAGGTCCGCCAGTTCCTGGAGCACAGCCTCGGGCCGGAGGGCCTGGCCCGGAGCGTCGTCGTCGTGGCAACCAGCGACGCCGCCCCCATCCAGCGGGTCAAGGCCGCCCCTCTCGCCATCGCCGTCGCCGAGTACTTCCGCGACCAGGGCAAGGACGTCCTGTTCATGATGGACTCGGTCACGCGGCTGGCCCAGGCGCAGCGTGAGATCGGGCTGGCGGCCGGCGAACCGCCCACCACCAAGGGGTACTGCCCCAGCGTGTTCAGCCTCCTGCCGCGCCTCACCGAGCGCCTCGGCTCCGCCGAAACGGGCTCGATCACCGGCATGATTACCGTCCTGGTCGAGGCCGACGACATGAACGACCCGGTGGCCGACTGCATGCGGTCGCTGCTGGACGGGCACGTCGTCCTGTCGCGCCGGCTGGCCGAACTCGGGCACCACCCGGCGGTCGACATCCTCCAGAGCATCAGCCGGCTCATGGCCGCGTGCACGACGCCCGAGCATTACCAGGCCGCCCAGAAACTGCGGGCCATCTACGCCACCTACCAGGGGGCGGAGGACCTCATCAACATCGGGGCCCTGAAATCCGGGTCGAACCCGCGGATCGACACCGCCGTCAGCCTCATCGACCGGGTCAACGCCTTTCTCATCCAGGGGCTCGGCACGCGGTCGACGATGGCGGACACGGTTCGCCGGCTCCTGGAGATCACGCAGTCGTGGGATTACCTCATGCCGTCGGACGAGGAGGCGGCCGGACCGGACGCCGCGTCCGCGGCCGGGCCGGACGCGGCGCCGGGCGCGGCCCCCGCCGCCTCCATCGCCGGGAGTGATGTCTCGTGAAACGGTTCCAATGGCCACTGGCCCGCGTCTTTTCCGTCAAACAGCAGCGGGAGCGCGCGCTGCGCAGCGACCTCTTCATGCTGGCCCAGGACATCGCCCGGGTCCGCGAGGCGATCCTCTACCGGCAGACGCGTCTGCGGGAACTCCTGGAGCACCTGGCCACCCGGTCCCTGCCCGACCGCATCGCCGAGCAGGACGTCTTCATGCAGTTCGTCGGGGTGGAGGAAGAGGCGATCCGGCGTCTGACGGCCCGGCGTGCGGACCTCGAAGCCACCCGCCGCCAGACCCACCGGCGGTTTCTCGAGGTCCGGGCCACGTGCAAGATGCTCGCCCGCCTCCGCGAGCAGGCGTACCGCCGGTACCTCCAGAAGGTGGCACGCGACGAACAGACGCACCTGGACGAAGCGGCCCACGTGGCCTACGCCCGCAAACGGGCGCACGCCCCGGGGACCGCGACGCGGGCGGCGAACACACGCGCCGGATGAACGGGCGGGCCGACCGAAAAGCACCGTTCAGCCGCCAGCCCCGCCACAGCGGGTAAACCTGGCCGGCGCGAAGGGAGAAGGGCGGCAGCCCCGTAGGCTGCGAGCACACGCAGGAGCAAATCATGGCCAACTCGAAGTTTGCGATCCTCATCCTGATGGGCCTGGCGGCCGCCACGTTCGGCGCCTCCTACGGCGTGAGCCTCTGGCTGGGGACCGGCACGGGTTCCGCCACCGCCGAGGTGGCCGAGCAGGTCGCCGCCGAGGGCGAACCCCTCGACACCGCCGACGACGTCCCGATCCCCGAAGCCGCCACCGCCCACCTGGGCGAGAAACACCTGATGGCCCTGGTGCAGCAGGTGCGGGCCAAACTCGATGACTGCCGCCAACGCGAGAAGGACCTGGCCGCCCATCAGCGCCGGCTCCAGGTCGCCCGCGACGACCTGCGCAAGGAAGCCCAGCACCTGGAAACCCTGCGGGCCCGCCTGGCCTCCGCCGCCTCCCGTCTCAAGGAGACCCGGGCCTCCCTGGAGGAAACGCGTCTGGCCGTCCGCGCCGACGAGCAGAAGAACCTCAAACACACGGCCGAGATTTACGACGTCATGGAGGCCGAGGCCGCCGCCCAGATCGTCGAGAACATGTGCAAGAACCAGCAGGACGACGATGCCGCCAAAATCCTCCACTTCATGAAGGAGCGGTCGGTGGCGAAACTGCTGGCAGCCATCACGGACCCGACCCTCGTGTCGGACCTGTGCCAGAGAATGAAACGCATCCGCGAACCCGCACAAGGGGGCTGATGCCGTGGACCTCGGAACCATCATCGGGATGCTGGCGGGCTTCGGCCTGATCACCGTGGCCATCTTCTCGGGCGGCGGGGCGGGCATGTTCTGCAACATCCCCAGCGTCATGATCGTGGTCGGCGGGATGATCTCGGCCACGCTCATCCACTTTTCGCTCGGCCGGGTCCTCAAGATCTTCTCCCTGGCCAAGAAGACCCTCTTCGACCAACTCCGCAACGAGCAGGAGGTCATCCAGCGGATGGTCGACTACGCCGCCATCAGCCGCCGCGACGGGGCCCTGGCGCTGGAGCAGCAAATGGCCGAGACCTCCGACCCCTTCCTCATCAAGGGGCTTCAGATGCTGATCGACGGCCAGGACGAGGATACGATCCATCAGCAACTCTCCATCGAAGTCCAGTACCTCCAGGACCGGCACGAGGACGGCAAGAAGATCCTGGAGTTCATGGGCGGCAGCGCGCCGGCGTTCGGCATGATCGGGACGCTCATCGGCCTGATCCAGATGCTCCAGTCGCTGGACTCGCCGGACTCCATCGGCCTGGGCATGGCCACCGCACTGATCACCACCTTTTACGGGGCCCTGCTGGCCAACCTCGTCTTCCTGCCGCTGGCCGGCAAACTCGGCCTCCGCTCGAAGAAGGAAACGCTCCAAAAAGAGATGATGACCGAGGGGCTGCTGGCCATCGCCCGCGGCGAAAGCCCCACCACCGTCCGCGAACGCATGCAGGCCTACGTCTCCGCCAAGCAGCGCGAGGAGATCAAGCCCAGTGTCTAGGTCCGCCAAACGCCGACCCAAAGACGACGGTCCCGGCAGCGACTGGATGGTCACCTTCAGCGACTGCATGACCCTCCTGCTGACCTTCTTCGTCATGCTCCTCTCGTTCTCCTCGTTCGACCCCAAGGACCTGACCCGGGTGCTCGAAGGCTTCGAGCAGGCCAGCCGCGCCTCGCCGTTCCCGAACACCCGGCCGCCGAGGGAATCGTATTTGCCGGACGAGGAGTCGTTCATCGATCGGACGGAGGACGGGTCCGAGATGCCGACGCACAACCGCCTCTCGGCCAATCAGACACCCCGGCCGCCGGAGGATCCCCTCTCCAGCGACGCCTACCGCGACCGCCGCGTCCTCCGCATTCCGAGCGACCTCCTCTTCTGGGGCCGCGGCGCGGCGCTGAAACCGGAGTCGTCCCTCGTGCTCGGCGAGGTGGCCCGGTTCCTCCGCCTCATGAACTGCCGCGTCGCCATCCGCGAGAGGCCCGGCCCGGGCCTCGCGCCCGAGACGTCCCTCCGCCGGGCGGTGGCGGTCATGCGCCACTTCACCGAAGCCGAAAACCTGCCGGCCGAGCGGTTCGTCGTCTCGACCACCCGCCCGGACACCGGGCCGGCCCCCGAAGAGGCCGTCCTCCGCATCGACATGCTCAACCGCGAGGTGTACCCGTGAGGCTCCCCCGCCCCCGGCGAAAACCCGAGAAGAAGGGCACGCCCGCGTGGCTCATCTCGTTCACCGATATGATCACGCTCCTCCTGTCGTTCTTCATCCTGCTCCAGGCGTTCTCGACGACCCGGGACCCCGAACTGTTTCAGCGGGGCCAGGGCGGGTTCCGCCGGGCCATCCAGGGCTTCGGCGTACCCGACTGGCTGTGGGGCAAACGCGACGCCCCCCGCCGCGACTTCACCCTCCGCAAACACCCCGTCGAGGAAGCCCCCGACAACCAGGACCGACGCCGCATCATCGACGCCGAGGACGAGAAGATTCGCCGCGTCTTCGAGGACCTCCGCCGCCTCCACCGGGTCCAGTCCTCCGACTACACCGGCCCGCCGGCCCGGCTGCTGGCCACCCCCATCGCCTTCGACCAGGGCGGCACGCGGCTCCGGCCGGCCGACCACGAGTACCTGACGGACTTCACGGCGGAACTGGGCGGCCGGGGGGACGACCTCCTGATTTACGTCATCGGCCTGGCCCCCGACGCCGCCGGCCGGCCCGACCGCTGGGTCCTCTCCGCCCGCCGCGCCGCTGCCGTCCGCGACTATCTGTTCGCGCATCTGCCGGAACATTTAAGAGAAGGCGGCACCCGTGTCGATTCCTGGGGTGCGGGCACCGCCGGGCCCGACCTCGTCGTGCCCCAAAACGGACCCCACCAGACTTTCATCGTGCTGGCGATGATGGAAGCACCGCGCAAGGAGCCTTAACCATGCCCGAGACCGACGCCGACACCGACCGACCGCCGCAGGAGGCCCCGGACGCCCCGCGGCCGGAGACGGACACCGACGGCACCCCCGAGGCCGCGCCGTCCGGCAAGCGGCGGTTGTTCCTCGTCCTCTGTGTGGCCGTGGCCCTCGTCGCCGGCACCGCCGGCTACGGCGTCGCCGTCTTCACCGCGGGCCCGGAGGCGCTGGCCCCCGCCTCCGCCGAGGCCGGCGAGACCGGGGCCGCCGATGCGGAGCCCGTCGAAGCGCCCGCCGAGGCGCTGCCCAAACCCAAGACCGCCGAGGACACCGAAAACTACGCCTACAAGGACCTCGAACCGATCACCGTCAACCTCGACGAACCGCGCCTGGCCCGGTACGTCCACGCGACCGTGACGCTGGCCATCCCGCAGGAGGACTTCGAGAAAGCCTCCATCCTCATCGACGAGCGCACCCGCGTCCTCCGCGATTGGCTCACGGTGTACCTGACGAGCCTGACGCTGGACGACGTGCGCGGTCCGGCAAACCTGAACCGCATCCGGCGTGAGATCCTCGACGCGTTTAACCAGGAACTCTGGCCCGAGGGCAAACCCCTGATCCGCAAGGTCCTCTTCAAGGAATTTGCTGTCAAATGACCGCCACCGCCCCGAACACGATGCCGGCGGTTCTGGACCGCCTCCGTCAGGCGGCGCGGCGTCTGGGTCCCCCGCCCGAGCCTCCCGCCGACGTGACCGACTACGACTGGTCCCGCCCACACCATTTTCCGGCGGCGGCCCAGCGCCGGCTGGACGAGTTCGCGTTCCGACTCCAGCGCCGGATGAGCACCGCCCTTGTGAACGTCCTGGACTCCGGCATGGGCGTGGCGGCCGATCCGCCCGACGAGTGTTACCCGGCCGCCGTCGACGACGGCCAGGCCGCCTGCTACGTGCCGCTTCGCGACGCGAACGACACGCCGTGCGGGGCGCTGCGGTTTCCGGCGTCGCTGGCGGCCACGTGGGTCGAACGGCTCCTCGGCGGGACGCCCTCGACCCGGGCGGGGACCCAGACCCTCTCGCCGCTGGAGACCGGCCTCCTCCTCGACATCGCCTCCTGGATGGCCAAGGCCGTCTCGGAGACGGCTGCCGAGGCCGGCGCCGGCGAGATCCATCACGAACCCACCGTGACCGAATGGGCGGAGGCCCTGCCCGCCGACGCCGACACGGAACTCCTCCGCCTCGTCTTCCGCGAGGCCGACGCCGACGCCGTCGCCACCCGGCCGTCCACCCGGGCCGCCGCGGCCGACGCCTCGCCGGCCGACACCCCCGACGAATCAGACGATACCGCCGAGGCGTCCGACGCCCCGGCCGACGACGCCGACGCGGATACCGACGCCGACGCGGAAGCGGATACCGACGCGGACACCGCCGACGATACCGAGGCCGAGGCGGACTTCGCAGACGCGAGCGTCTCCGACACCGACGACGACGCCTCCGATGCCGGCAGCCCGTGGCAGGAGGAGGCGGACTCGCCGGCACCCATCCTCATCCTGACGAGCCGGTTCCTCGATCCTGTGGTCGCTCGCGACGGCCATGCCGCAGCACCGCCGGACCCGAACACGTTCTACCACGACGTCCAGGCCCGCCTCGAGGCCACGCCCGTCACCGTGCGGGCCGACCTCGGCACCGCCTCGGTCCCGCTCAGCGGCTTCCTGGCCCTGGAACCGGGCGACGTCCTCGTTCTGAACCGGAAGTGCAACGAGACGATCGACCTGACTGTCGACGGTCAGATCGTCCTGAAGGCCCGTCCGGCCGTCACGGGCGGCCGGTACGCCGTCGAAATCCAGGATCTGCGCCGGCACCCAAGACTGGAACTCCCCGTCTGAACCCGAACCGCTGCGCCGTACACGGAAGGAGTCGCCCGATGACCCAGGCCCCCACCAACACCGCCGAGGCCCCCAACGCCGTCGAGGTCCGGGACGCCCGCCTCCAACAGGTCCCCGAGCGGCGGAACCATCAAGGCACCGGCAAAATCGACCTGCTCCTGGAGACGACGGTCGAGGTCTCGGCCGTCCTCGGAACGGCCCGGATGGCGATCGGCGAACTCCTCCGGATGGGCACCGGCTCGGTCCTGGCGCTCGACCGCGAGGCCGGCCAGCCCGTGGACCTTCTCCTGAACGGCATCCCGTTCGCCAAAGGGCACCTCGTGGTCGTGGACAACCGCCTGGGCATCCGCCTGACGGAGGTCGAGACCCCCGGCGACGACGCCGACGAGGCCGAGGCCGACGACCCAGCCGAGGCGCCCGACGCAGGCTGATTCCAGAGGAGCGCGGCGGGTCTCCGTACCCGCCGCGCGACACCCATAGGCGCGGTGGGTGCAGAGACCCACCGCGCTTTTCCTCTCGCTGGGGTTGGGCCCACCCCGGCGGCGTCAACTTTTTGAGCGCCGTCTGATTATTCGGTCTTACCTCCCATGCAACCCCCCGTTTTTGGGCCGCAAACCCCGTTTTTCGCTTTGGCACGCCGTGTGCACAATGGTCGACGGAGCACTCTCCGTACGGCCGGAGCACACGATGATGCCCAGGAATCCGAGTCCGACCGTCGTCGCAGCCGCCGTTCTGGCGACGCTGGCCGTCGCGTGCGCCGGCGTCGAGGCCCACGCCGCGGACGCCCTCGACGGCCTCTGGAGCAAGTCCGACGCCGGGGGCGACGCCCCGCCCGGCGCAGGCGCCGAGGCCACGCCATCCGCGACTGCGGAGACGGACACCCCCGCCGCGGCAAACACGCCCTCGGTCGAAAAAACTGACAACAAGAACGGCAAGAAGCCGGACAAGACCTCCGGCCGCAGCGGCCTCTTCAACTACAGGAAGCCAGGCGAGGCGACGGACCTCCTGGGCCACTCGCTGGCCGCCGTCCTCGTCATCCTGGTGTTGGGTGCGGCCGCCATCGTCGTCGTCAAACGGCTCCTGCCGCGGCTGGGCATCTCGCAGGGCCGGCGGGTCAGCGTCCTGGAGACGGTGTACCTGGGTCCGCGGAAAAGCCTGTACGTGGTCCAGGTGGGGGAGCGGACGCTGCTGGTCTCCGGCACGCGTGAGCAGCTGAGCCTGCTGGCCGACGTGACAGGGTCGCTGCCGCCGGAGGAGGGGAACGGCCCGGCTCCCCTGGCCGTAGCGCCGTCGTCGGGCAAGCGGTTCCGCGTTCCCGGACTCGAACTGGAGAACTCCTGATGGGCCGGCGAATGTCCATCGTCCTGGCGGGCGTGCCGGCGGCGCTGCTGCTCGTCGCGGCGGCGGCGGCGGCGCCGTCGCCCGAGGTGCCCGCGATGCCGAAGGTTCCCGCTCCGACCGTCCCCGGCGGCGGCGAGAAGGACGGTGCCGCCAAGGAGACGAGCGGAGCGCCGGGCCAGCTGCCCGAACTCGGCGACGTCCTCCGGGCCGTCAACAAGGTCACCAGCGAGGAAGACGCCGCCGGCGACTGGTCCGCCCCCGTCAAACTGGCGGTAGTCTTCACGGGATTGGCGCTGGTGCCGGCGGGCCTGGTGATGATGACGAGTTTCACGCGGATCGTGATCGTGCTGTCGTTCATCCGGCGGGCGATGACCACGCAGAACATCCCGCCCAACATCGCCATCGTCGGCCTGTCGGTTTTCCTGACGCTCTTCGTCATGGCCCCGACGTTCACGCAACTGAACGAGGCGGCGTTCCAGCCCTACCTGAACGGCGACGTGCCGTTCCAGGCGGCGATCGACCGCGGGTGCTCGGTCATGAAGCGGTTCATGGTCCACCAGACGGGCGAGGACGACCTCGTGATGTTCCTGGACTTCGCCGGCGCGGCGTCGCCGGAGTCGCCGGACACCGTCCCGATGCACGTGGCGATCCCGGCGTTCGCGATCAGCGAATTCCGGACGGCGTTCGAGATGGGGTGCCTGCTGTTCATCCCGTTTCTGCTGATCGACCTGGTGATCGCGGGCATTCTGCTGAGCGCGGGGATGATGATGCTGCCGCCCATCATCGTCAGCCTGCCGTTCAAGATCATCCTGTTCGTCCTGGTGGACGGCTGGGCGCTGCTGACGCACAGCCTGGTCACCAGTTTCTACTGACGCCGGGAGGCGCGGCGGGTGCGGAGACCCGCCGCGCTGCCGTACCGCCGTCACCGCGCTGGCCCGACGAAAGGAATCCGACGCATGGACGCCGACCTGATCCTGTACCTGGGCCGGCGGGCGCTGGAGACAGCCCTGCTGGTGGCGGCGCCGATGCTGGCGGCCGCCATGCTGACAGGCGTCCTGGTGGCGATGCTCCAGGCCGTCACGAGCGTCCGGGACATGACGCTGAGCATGGCGCCGAAACTGGCGGCGGTGGGGATCACGCTGCTGATGACGGCGGGATGGTCGCTCCAGGTGGTGGTGGAATTCGCACACGAGGTCTTTTCGTATGTGCACACGATGGGACACTGACGATGGACGCGCTCGGCCGGATGGTCATCCCGGCGATGCTGATCCTGGCGCGGGTGTCGGGGTTTCTGGCCGCCCTGCCGATCTTCGGCTGGCAGATGGCCCCCGTCCGGGTCAAGGTGGGCATGGCGCTGGTGCTGACGCTGGTCTTCGCCACGGTGCTGCCGGTGGAAGCGCACCTGGCGGAGGCCTCCTGGGCGGCGGTGGCCCTGCTCGCGGTGCGCGAGGTGCTGACGGGCCTCGGCCTGGGCCTGGCGGTGGCGGTGGTCTTCGCGTCGGTCCGGCAGTCGGGCATGATCATCAAGCGGCAGATGGGCCTGGCGGTGGCCCGCGAAGTCAACCCCGTGACGGGCGAACAGTCGCAGCCGGTCGGCATGCTAATGGAGATGTGTTTCGCGGTCTTCTTCCTGGCCGTCGGCGGGCACCGGCTGCTGCTTCGGCTGATGGCCCGGAGTTGGGAGGTCTGGCCCGTCGGCCAGTGGCCGGACATCGGCGAGGCCACCGAGGCCCTCGTCGACGCGGGGCTGGCGATGCTGCTGTTTGCGCTGCGTCTGGCGGCACCGATGCTGGCGGCGTTCCTGGTGCTGGCGGTGGTGCTGGCCATCCTGGCCCGCATCCTGCCGGAGATGAACATCCTGGTGGCCAGCCTGCCGCTGCGCATCGGCCTGGGGCTGTTCATGGCGGCGGCCATCCTGCCCTCCATCGAGGGGTTCACGATAGAACTCGGCGAGTGGATCAACCGGTTTCTTCCGACGTAGGAACGACCCGTGGCCGACTCCGGCGCCAACAAGACCGAAGAACCGACCGCCCATCGCCTCCGGAAGGCGAAGGAGGAGGGCCGGGTCCCCACCAGCCAGGAACTGCCGCTGGCCCTGACGCTCGGCATGCTGCTCATCGCGATCACCTTCTCGGCCGAGAACCTGTGGGGGTGGTTCTCGGACCAGATGATTGCGGGGTTCACGCTGGCGGCCTCGCCGGAGATGGACCTGGGCACGATGGCGGACTTTCTGGCCGGCAAGGGCTGGGCCGTCCTGGTGCTCATCGCGCCGTTCATGGTGGCGATGGCCACCGCCAGCATCGCCAGCGGGCTGCTGGTCAGCGGCTGGGTCTTCAGCCCGAAGGCGCTTCGGCTGAGGCCCGAGGCCCTGAACCCCGCCGAGGGGGTCAAGCGGCTCTTCTCCGTCCGGTCGCTGGTGCGGGTGGTGCTGGCGTGGGTGAAACTGGCGATCATGGCCGGCCTCGCCCTGACGTACCTTCGCGGCCGGCTGTCGGAGTTCCTCGCCATGACGTGGGCGGCGCCGCTGGCAGCGCTGTCGATCATCATGGAAGTCATCTTCGGGCTGGTGGCCCGGTTCGTGGCGGCGATGTTCGTCATTTCGCTGATCGACGTCGTGTACCAGAAGTGGCAGCACCGCCGAGACCTGCGGATGACGAAACAGGAAGTCAAGGACGAGCGGAAGCAGCACGAGGCCGCGCCGCAGGTCCGCTCCCGCCTCCGCCGCATGCAGATCGAGATGATCCGCAAACGCATGCTCCACGAGGTCCCGCGGGCCGACGTCGTCCTCGTCAACCCGACGCACGTGGCGGTGGCGCTGCAGTACGAGACGGAAGCGATGAACGCCCCGCACGTCACCGCCAAGGGCGCCGACTACCTGGCCGAACGCATCCGGGAAATCGCCCGGGCCCACGGCGTGCCGATCGTCCATCGGCCGGAACTCGCCCGCACGCTGTACCGGACCGTCGAGGTGGGCGAACCGATCCCCGAACCGCTCTACGTCGCGGTGGCCGAGATCCTCGCCATGATCTATCGCATGCGCCGGCAGCGCCGCTGATACAGTCAGCCGCGGGGCTCGCCCCGCGCGTGCCGTGGCATAACAAAGTAACCGGAGCACGCCGCACCTGACCATGGCCAAGACCCCATCCAACCCGACGCCCAACGCCGGCCGCGGCGGCCTCGGCCGCCTCGTCGCCCACAACGATATTCTGTTCGCGTGCGGCGTGGCGATGGTCCTGGCCACCCTGCTCATCCCCCTGCCCACGTTCCTCCTGGACCTCATGCTGGCGTGCAG
>Ga0272441_10003743_pt1 | contig 28545 bp, 22 predicted proteins | sample SSMProp6N_FD_193582 | JGI IMG/M metagenome (GOLD analysis project Ga0272441, IMG submission 193582) | Marine sediment archaeal communities from Little Sippewissett salt marsh, Falmouth, MA, United States - SSM-Prop-6N | ecosystem: Environmental > Aquatic > Marine > Wetlands > Sediment ... | reverse complement strand
GTATTTCAAGTTTGGATAGGGCTCGCCATCGACAATAAAGGATAATGATTCAATATGCCGACTGCTGTCTTTGGACAACACGCCAATCGAAACCACGTCAGCACCGAGAATTTCGGCCATCGCCCGGGCGATGGCCGGGAAGAACTGCTCCCCGATGGCTGTGGAAATACCATCCATGATTAGGCTGATCGCGTGTTCTGCACGCCTTTTTTCAATGAGATCGCGGTTGAGCGTCTCAACCAGCGCAGCCTCGTGGGCGAATGCGCTGAGAATATCAAGTTCAAGCTGACTGAAACCATGACCTGAGGACTTGTGGACACAGGCAAGAATGCCAATGTTGTTTTTGTCTGTAGTCAACGGTGCAGCCGCGATCGATCTGATGGCGAAGTGGTCGACCAGCTCGCCGATCTGGCGTTGTCTGGCCTTGGCGTCATCGATTACGCACATCTGACCGGTAGATCGAATCTGTGAAAACAGGCTGTTCTGATCCAGCGGTATCTGAAAATGCCCGTCGGCCAAGTAGTCGGCCCCGCTGTAAATCACGACGGACAGCTGTTCGTCGTGCTCGTCGAAAAAGCCCAGCAGGCAGATGTCGCAATCGGTACGGGCCTGGGTTCTGTTGATAATCGCTGCAAGCATTCTCGACATGTCGCCATGGGTCTGCAAAGCTTTGAGCAACTGGTTACTGAGGGTCAGGCGCTCGCGGTGTACCAGCTGCTCATTCAGCAGTCTGTCCATGTCTTGGCTGAGTTTGCCCAGTTCATCTGTGGAGGCCGGAATCAGCTGCGGGGAGGCGGGTTCACCCGGTTCGCGTGCTGTCCCGAGCACTGATTCGAACGGTGACAGTGATTGTGCAAAACTGCGTACAAACAGCAGGGCGCCGGCGATGGCCAGCAATTCCAGAAAAAACCAGATGAAAATTGTCTCCCAAGTGAAATAGCCCGTTCGCGACCAGAAATATTGGACCAGCATCGTGTCGATGAGCAGTGGCACCAGTGCACCGATCATGAAGACACGGGTTTTGATCGTGACCACAGGCCGCTCAAAATGTATGCTGCCGAACGCCCGGCCAAACAGGTCAAATATGGAAAAGAAGATCGGCAAACCGACGATGATGGATACAATCATTGCCACCAGGTTGATTCTGAACCAATCAACGGGCTTTGCACTGAAATCGCTGTGGAGCTCGGCGCTTTTAATGGTTACGACGACAGCAAGCAGCAGGTAGGCGACAAATGCTAGCCAGAACCTGAGCGGAAAGCTGGCGAGGAATTGATCGATAACCTCGGTTTTGACGAGGGCAGAGCCTTTCAGCGTGGCCACCACTGGCTTGGCGGCGCGGTCAAAATACCACAACGCGAAAACCAGTGAGCCAATGATGAATGCGGGCTCCAGCGGCGTTGTCATGATTTCCACTATCTGATCAACGCTGAATATCTCCGTATAGACTATAACAGACAGGCCGACGACCGCTGGAAGCGACCAGGCAAAAGCAATGAGCGCCAGAAAGCGCTTGCGAAATTCGGCAGCTGACATAAGTCTTATTGGGGACAGCCCAGTTTATTGTTTTGAGCAAGCTATCGAATCGGCACGCATAAAAGTAGTCTCACGCATGCCGAGCTCCGGTGGCTCTAGTTATGCTGAATATTGTATCTGATTCTGGCCGGGTTTGGCGTTACGTTCAGTGTTCGGATTCGCCTTTGTCCTGGGCCTGACTGGAAATGCGGGCCGGCGGCTGTCAGCTTGCCGCGAGCGAGACAGACCGCGCTGCACGCCTGTACCACCGTAATGCGCTGCGATTAATCCGCAAAAGGTGGGCTTTTTTGATATGATTCGCTTTCACTGGTCAGCGAGAGTGGCGGAATTGGTAGACGCGCTGGATTTAGGTTCCAGTGTCAATGACGTGAGAGTTCGAGTCTCTCCTCTCGCACCAAATTCCCAGTTTAATCAGAAACTTCCGAGGTTATTATGCAGGTCTCAGTCGAAGCGGGCGAGGGGCTCGAACGTAAGCTGAAAATACAGATTCCGAACGACACAGTGGAAACACAGGTAGAAAATCGACTCAAGTCGATGCTTCCGCGCGTCAAGGTCGATGGGTTCCGTCCGGGCAAAGTGCCCATGAGGATCGTCAAGCAGCACTACGGAAGCCAGGTCTTTCAGGAAGTGGCCGGTGAACTAATTCAAAAGTCCTTTCATGACGCGTTAACACAGGAGCATCTGAATCCGGCCGGAGAGCCAGCGATATCGACTGATGGCATCAAGCAAGGGGAGCCGCTGGAATTCACTGCAACTTTTGAGGTCTTTCCCGAGGTGGAGCTCTGCCCAGTGGCTGATCTGAAACTGGAAAAGGCGGTCGCATCGGTGACCGATGCCGATATCGATAATATGATCGAAACCCTGCGTAAACAAAGAATCAGCTGGAATGCGGTCGATCGTGCAGCAGCTGAAGGCGACCGCTTGACGATCGACTTTGTCGGCAAAGTTGATGGCGAGGCTTTCGAAGGCGGTTCCGCCAACGGCGTGGCGCTCACCCTTGGCAGTGGCAGCATGATCCCGGGCTTCGAAGACAATTTGAAAGGGGCCAAAAAGGGGGATGCTCGAACGTTTGCGGTCACTTTTCCCGATGACTACCAGGCAGAACAGCTTGCAGGTAAAGAAGCAGAATTCGACGTCGCGATCACTGCTGTGGAGGAATCGGTGCTTCCTGAAGTGGATGACGAGTTCGCCAAGGCATTTGGCGTTGAAGATGGCGATGTGACTCAGCTTCGCCAGGAGGTGCGCGGGAATATGCAACGCGAGATGGAAGGCCGCATCCGTGCCCAGATGAAAAAGCAAGTCATGGATCAGTTGATCGAACGAAATCCTATCGAAGTGCCAGCGGCAATTGTCAAGCAGGAGGCCGAGATCTTACAGAGGCAGACAGCGATGCAATCGCCTGGATCTGACCGCCCCCTCGAGGCGTTCCTGGATGAAGCCACGCGCCGCGTCAAGCTTGGCCTGATTCTCGCGGAGGTCGTAAAGGCCGCCGAGATCAAGCCGGATCTAGACAAAGTCCGTGAGCGTGTCGAGCACATGTCAAAAGATTATGAAGATCCGGATGAATTTGTTCGCTATTATAGGGAAAATGCTCAGTTGATGAAGAGCGTCGAGACTCTGGTGATAGAGGACATGGTGGTTGACTGGATAGTGGACCAGGCCCAGGTCAATGAAACGAAAACTTCATTCGACGATCTAATGTATGGCATATAAAAACAAATCAACTATAAACTAAAGGGTCCTGATAAACTCAAAGGTTACGTAAATGGAATATAATAGTCATTCTCAAGGCGCGCTCGACACAACGTCGCTGAATCTAATTCCAATGGTCGTTGAGCAGACGTCGCGTGGCGAACGTTCATACGACATCTACTCCCGGTTGCTCAAAGAGAGGGTCATTTTTGTCGTTGGCCCCGTCGACGATCACATGGCCAATCTCGTGGTCGCCCAGCTTTTGTACCTCGAATCCGAAAACCCTGACAAGGATATTTCGCTCTACATCAACTCACCCGGTGGTGTGGTGACTGCAGGACTCGCAATCTATGACACCATGCAGTTTGTAAAACCGGATATCAGTACCTTGTGTGTCGGCCAAGCTGCCAGTATGGGTGCTGTGTTGCTGGCAGGTGGCAGCAAAGGCAAACGTTACTGTCTGCCGCATTCACGCGTGATGATTCATCAACCGCTTGGCGGTTTTCAAGGGCAAGCCTCGGACATCGATATCCATGCGCGCGAGATCCTCAAGATTCGCGATCAGTTGAATCGGCTCCTGGCCAAGCACAGTGGGCAACCGATCGAAAAAATTGGTGAGGACACGGAGCGTGACAATTTCATGGGTAGCGATGAAGCTGCCGAATACGGTTTGATCGACGAGGTGCTAAAGACGCGGGGGTAAGGCGCAATTGGTCTGAGGACTCACGCAGCCAAGTTCACTTGTGTCGATTGATTCTTGCCCTGGCAGGCTGTGGTGCTGTCGTACTTCCAGTCTCGGCCGGTATAGCGCATAAGACGATGCCCGATTTCAACCGACGAACGGGAGCAACTGACTTGTTGAACCGTGTGCGCATCAGTCGACAAACATCGGCACGAGCCATCGTGCTCGACGACATGAGCGAAGCAGCCGTGACAGCCTGGCCTGGCGGGTCGCATCAGAGCGGCCCACTGGCTGCACAAATGCTCATGGCGACGCAGATTGCACGGGTTGTTGAGCGCGAAAGCGCGTGTTTTCCGCTATTTCCCCATCAATATCGCGCTAAATGGGTCCAAAATGTTGCTATAGTGGTCGAAATTTGACAGATAAGCCCGAAAGCATTCGGTTTTGTCCGAAATATGCTGATGGAATTATCGAAATGAGCTATTGTCTATATAATCTCATAACCTTTCTAAAAACTTGCAACCGTCATTCGAAATTGGCATTGTAGTGTGGTAGCTATGATCAAGGGGTCTATATGAGCGACGACAAGAACCATTCAGGTAACGATACCGAAAAACTGCTGTACTGTTCGTTCTGCGGAAAGAGCCAGCACGAAGTCAAAAAATTGATCGCTGGCCCTTCGGTCTATGTTTGTGATGAATGTGTCGAACTGTGCAATGACATCATTCGCGAGGAGATGGAAGAAGAATCTACGTCGGCGATTCGCAAGTTACCGACCCCGCATGAAATCGATGCCATTTTGAATGACTACGTGATCGGGCAGGAGCGCGCCAAAAAGGTGTTGTCCGTTGCAGTCTACAATCACTACAAGCGCCTCGAAGTCAAGCACAAGAAAGATGACATTGAGCTTTCGAAAAGTAATATCTTGTTGATCGGTCCCACAGGCTCCGGTAAGACGCTGCTTGCCGAGACCATGGCGCGACTGCTCAATGTGCCATTCACGATAGCTGATGCGACCACGTTGACCGAAGCTGGCTATGTCGGTGAGGATGTCGAGAACATTATTCAGAAATTGCTTCAGAAATGTGACTACGACGTAGAAAAGGCGCAAACCGGCATCGTGTATATCGACGAGATCGACAAGATATCACGAAAATCCGACAATCCTTCCATCACGCGTGACGTTTCTGGCGAAGGCGTCCAACAAGCCTTGTTGAAGCTGATCGAGGGTACGATTGCGTCGGTACCGCCTCAGGGCGGGCGCAAGCATCCACAGCAGGAGTTCCTGCAGGTGGACACGGCAAAGATATTGTTCATTTGCGGTGGCGCTTTTTCCGGTCTGGACAAGGTCGTCCGCGATCGCTCTGAAAAGAGCGGCATTGGTTTTGGGGCCCAGGTTCGCAGCAAAGAAAAAGAGGCTAGTCCGTCCGAAGTGCTGACGAACCTGGAAGCGGACGATTTGATTCAATATGGGCTTATACCCGAATTTGTCGGCCGACTGCCGGTAATAGCGACACTCGAGGAGCTCGATGAAGAGGCGCTGGTAACGATTTTGAAAGAGCCCAAGAATGCGCTTGCCAAGCAGTACGCCAAGATGATCGAGATGGAAGGCTGTGAGCTCGAGCTGCGTGAAGATGCATTGCGCGCGATTGCACGCAAAGCGATGCAGCGTAAGACGGGTGCCCGCGGCCTGCGCACGATCCTCGAGAACGTGCTCCTCGAGACCATGTACGATTTACCGTCACAGGAAGATGTTGTGAAAGTGGTCATTGATGAATCAGTGATCGAAGGGGTCAACAAGCCGTTTCTTGTGTACGAGGGTGGTGAAAACCATCAAACCTCCGCCGAGCTGCAAGCTACGCAAGAATAGTGATCCGAGCAGATCGAGAGCTTGAAACCCTCGATTCTGCCCACATGTATACCGAAACAATCTATCGAGGCACCTATGGCCACTTCAACTGATCTTACCGATTCGAACCCAGGCGCGACCGAAGTACCCGTACTCCCATTACGAGACGTTGTGGTTTATCCACACATGGTTATTCCGCTTTTCGTCGGACGAGAAAAGTCCATTCAGGCGCTCGATGCGGCAATGCAGAGTAATAAGCAAATTCTGCTGGTCGCGCAAAAAAGCGCTGATATAGACGAACCTTCTGTCGATGATGTTTACGAAATCGGCACGATTGCCACGATCCTGCAGCTGCTAAAGCTGCCGGATGGGACCATAAAGGTACTGGTCGAGGGTGTTCAGCGGGCGCGCGTGCAGGATCTAAGGGATGGTGAGGCGTTTTTTGTCGGTGGCTATACGCTGCTGGAGAGCGAATCTTCCGTAGGTGACAAAGAACTGGAGATACTATCGCGGTCGATACTTGGCGCATTCGATCAATATGTCAAGCTGAACAAAAAGGTGCCCGCTGAGATTTTGACCTCTTTGTCCGGTATCGACGAACCGTCTCGGTTGTCAGATACGATAGCCGCGCATATGTCGTTGAAGCTCGATGAAAAACAAAAAATTCTCGAGATCGTCGACGTGCATCAGAGGCTCGAATACCTGATGAAAGTGATCGATGGTGAAATTGATCTGCTACAGATAGAGAAGCGAATCCGTGGCCGCGTCAAGCAGCAAATGGAGAAAAGTCAGCGTGAGTATTACCTGAACGAACAAATGAAGGCGATCCAGAAAGAACTCGGTGATCTTGAGGACGCGCCAAACGAAATCGAGGAGCTGGAACAGCGCATTGACAAAGCGGGTATGCCAAAAGAGGCCCGGAAAAAGGCGATAAACGAGCTGAACAAACTCAAAATGATGTCGCCCATGTCAGCTGAGGCGACTGTAGTGCGCAACTATATCGATTGGCTGGCAGACTGCCCCTGGAAGAAGAAAACAAAGATCAGCAATGATCTGAGCAAGGCCGAGCAGGTGTTGAATGATGACCACTACGGCCTCGAGAAAGTCAAGGAGCGTATCCTTGAATATCTTGCGGTTCAACAACGTGTGAAGAAGCTGAAAGGGCCGATATTGTGCCTGGTTGGGCCACCCGGTGTCGGAAAGACCTCCCTGGGCCAGTCCATCGCACGTGCGACCAACCGGAAATACACGCGTATGGCTCTGGGCGGGGTGCGTGATGAATCCGAGATACGCGGTCATCGCAGAACGTACATTGGCTCACTACCCGGCAAGGTGGTGCAGAATTTGTGCAAAGTCGGTACGCGCAATCCACTATTCCTGCTCGACGAGATCGACAAAATGGCTGCAGACTTCAGAGGGGATCCGGCGTCGGCTTTGCTCGAAGTGCTGGATCCCGAACAGAACCATACGTTCGCCGATCATTACCTCGAAGTGGATTTCGACTTATCGGATGTAATGTTCGTGGCGACCGCGAACAGCATGAACATTCCGGCACCGTTGCTCGACCGCATGGAGGTAATTCGTCTGCCCGGATACACCGAAGACGAAAAAGTTGCCATTGCGCGCAATTATCTGTTGCCCAAACAGATGAAAAATAACGGCCTGAAAGATAATGAGTTGCAAGTGCGTGATTCGGCGCTGCGCGATATCGTCAGGCTCTACACGCGTGAAGCGGGTGTGCGCAGCTTGGAACGAGAAATTGCCAAAATCTGCCGGAGAGTGGTCAAGAACGCAGTGCTCAAACCGACAGAAAAAGGCACCTCGGTTACTTCGCGAAATCTCGATAAATACCTGGGCGTTTACCGCTACCGTTACGGTGAAGCCGAGGAAAATGATCAGGTTGGTATGGTTAATGGTCTTGCCTGGACGGAAGTGGGTGGTGAATTGCTTACCATTGAATCGGCGATGATGCCGGGTAAGGGCAAGTTGTCGTTCACCGGTCAGCTCGGGGATGTGATGCAGGAGTCTATTCAAGCCGCCATGACCGTAATGCGCAGTCGCTCGGCGTCTTTGGGGCTGGAGCCTGACTTCCAGGATGATATCGATATCCATATACACGTGCCTGAAGGTGCGACGCCCAAGGACGGTCCCAGTGCAGGTACCGGAATGTGTACTGCGATCGCTTCGGTGCTGACCGGTATCCCGGTTAAAGCGAGTGTCGCTATGACCGGGGAGATTACCTTGCGTGGTGAAGTGCTGCCAATTGGCGGTTTGAAAGAAAAGCTCCTGGCCGCTCATAGGGCTGGCGTAAAGACCGTTCTGATTCCGGAAGAAAACAGGAAAGACCTGGCTGAAATGCCCAAAAACATTCTGAGCAAGCTGGATATAAAACCGGTTCGCTGGATCGATCAGGTGCTTCAGCTCGCCTTGCAAAAGATGCCGACGCCTCTCAATGAAAAGTCGGCAAGCGAGAGGAAGGCGAGTAACCAGGGAAAAGGAAAAAAGAACAGGGATAGCGTTCGCCATCACTAACCACTCTCGATAGACCAAGCGCGTGCAATGGTGCTCGTCATTGCACGTGTTTTGTAACAATAAGTAACAATTAGGCCGGTTATGCAGCGTTATCATAGTGACGGTCGTTGACATCACAAGGCGCTGGCTGGTATAAAACTCGGCCCTAACATCCGCAGTTAGTAACGTCGCAAGCTGTACGGGGAAAACACGCTCTCTGACTGTGAATGGCCATTAATAATCAATCACAACACCTAACGGGAAAAAATATCAATGAACAAATCTGAACTGATCGATGCTGTTGCTGACGCAGCAGACTTATCCAAAGCTGATTCAGCAAGAGCCCTTGATGCCGTTTTTGGGGCAATTTCCGCTGCCTTGAAATCGGGTGACCAGGTCAGTGTCGTTGGCTTTGGGACTTTCTTGGTTCGCAAGCGTGCCGCCCGCACCGGACGCAATCCACAAACTGGAGCTGAAATCGAGATCGCCGCAGCCAATGTTCCGGCATTTAAACCTGGTAAAGCGCTAAAGGATACCGTAAACTAGCCAGCTCTCTCAGTTGGGGTGCTTAGCTCAGCTGGTAGAGCGTCGCCCTTACAAGGCGAATGTCGGGGGTTCGATCCCCTCAGCACCCACCAAAAGGAGCGGTAGTTCAGCTGGTTAGAATACCGGCCTGTCACGCCGGGGGTCGCGGGTTCGAGTCCCGTCCGCTCCGCCAATTGCCTTGAACCATCCCTGCACGAGCTATCATCAAAATGATAGCTCGTGTGGTTTCTGCCGTTCAGCACAATCTGTATAATTCGAAAACGGTTAGGTATCACACACGAGCAATCTGAATCATGTTGCAAGCTATCAACGATCGAATTAAGGGCTGGTTAGGCGCACTGGTGATTGTTCTGATAACCATTCCATTTGCTTTCTGGGGCGTAGAATCCTATCTCGGATCCGGAGGCCAACAATTTGCTGCGATTGTCGATGGCGAAGAAATTCCGATGTTTCAGTTTGATGATGCCTACGCGAATCAGCTCGCCAGGTTGAACCAGCAATTTGGGAGCAATCTTCCTCTCAGCAACGAGCAAATCAAAACGCTGGTGCTTGACCAGCTGGTCAATGCAGTCGTGCTTGAAAAAAGCAGTTACGCGTCGGGATACAGGATCTCAGACGGCAATCTGAAGCGAAGCCTTGAGAGGATTTTTACTCGCGACGGTAGCTTCGACAGAGACTTCTTCGAAAATGTTGTTGCTGCGAACGATCTGACAATCAGTCAGTACGAAACCAGGTTAAGGAACGAATTGCGCGTGGTACAGAAGCAGAACGCGATAACATCCTCCGCCATTCTTACCGCTTCGGAGGCAAAACGGCTCGCTGCAATCGACCAGCAAGAACGTGAAATTCGGTGGATGCTTTTCGATGTCGATGCGCAATCAGACGATGTTGCGATTACCGAACAGGAAATAGAAGATTTCTACAACGCAAACACCATGCGATTCATGAGACCCGAGAGGGTCATGGTTGAGTACGTTGAAGTCACCGCTGATGATATCTCTGACAGTGTGACTGTTGATGAAGGGCAACTCGAGGAGATGTATGCTGATTATGAGCGTGCGGTGCGCAAGAGGGAAGAACGCAAGGCGCGTCACATACTGCTGCAGATTGGATCCACTGAAGACAAGAGCGAAGCGGCGGTGATGGAGCGCATGCAGGAGTTAAAACAGCGACTGGATGGTGGCGCGTCCTTTGAAACGCTTGCGCAAGAATTTTCAGAGGATCCAGGCTCAGCACAACAAGGCGGTGACCTTGGTTGGGTCGCCCATGGTGATATGGTCAAGCCTTTTGAGGAAGCACTGTTCGGGATGCAAAAGGGCGACATCAGTGATGTTGTCGAAACCCAGTTCGGCTTACATCTGATCAAGTTGGACGATATCAGAGTGCCCGAGCTCGCTTCGTTTGCCGAAAAGCGCGGTGAATTCGAGCAGCAGATCAAACAGGAGGTGATCACCAACATGTTCTACGACATCTCAGAGAACATGGCAGTCTCGGCGTATGAAAACCCCGAGAGTCTCGAGGCTGTCGTTGAGGTGGTCAACAAACAACCCGAAAGAACCGAGTGGTTTACAGCTGATGCCGGCACCGGTATCGCTGAAAACGCCAAATTCCGCAATACGGCCTTCTCAGCAGGAGTCCTGGAAGAGGGCCTCAATAGTGACATCATCGAGATCAGCCCGAACCATGTCGCTGTTTTGCGCCTGCTAGACCATGAGCAAGCGAGCAAAAAGCCATTGCAGGAAGTCAGGGTGCAAATCGAAGAAGCCCTCCGCGAAAGGGCCGCACGCAGTATTGCGATGACGGCGGCGGAGCAGGCGAGAAGCCAGATACTCGCAGGCACACCAGCCGAGGACGTGCTTGCTGATGGTCAGCGCATCGAGGGCCAGGTCACAATCAAGCGCACCGACACCAACAAAGCCGACCCGATGATCATCGACGCTGCGTTCCAGATGCCGCACCCCCAGAAAGACAGGCCGAGTGTGCAAGTGGTAAATACCTTGTCTGGTGATGTTGCGGTGGTATTGTTGGATAAGGTCGATGTGCCGGATGAATTGGACGATGCGAAAATTGCGACTGTAAAAAGCCAGCGCCAGAGCGAGGTGGCTGATTCTGACTTCGATTTCGTAATCGATACGATAAAAGGCGCAGCGGAAATCGAGCGCAACAACGACTTGCTGCAGTGAGCATTAAATCACCGGCGGCACAGCGATGCGCCACAGGAGCTCTGAATTTGTCAGAGCTTCCTGAGGAGCTCAATACCAATCTGTGATCGACATAAACTAACCGCCATGGGCAACCGACGGTCAGGTATGGGTAAAAGGGTTCAAGCTGGTCTGTTGGTATTTTCGTAAAGTCCGGAAATGAGAAATCTTCGTCTTGCGCTGCACTGGCAGATTCTGATTGCCTTGGTACTGGCGGTACTTGTAGGCGCGCTTACCGACACCACTACCACGCTGTTCGGTGTCTCCCTGCATGCTATCCTGGCCTTTATCGGCACATTATTTCTGAATGCCTTGAAGATGTTGATCGTGCCATTGATCATGTCTTCTATTATTGCCGGCATGATGGAAATACAGCCGGACACGCTCGGTCGTCTTGGTTACAAAACGCTGATTTATTATGCGGCCAGTAGCCTGGTCGCTATTTTGCTTGGCCTGCTCGTTGTGAACATCGTACAACCCGGTGTTATCGATGGCGAGCCTGTTCGCGAGATGGTTGGGCTCGCTGCGGATACTGATGCCGTGGTTGAGCGCGTCGAAGGCAAGGGGACCGGTGATCTTGCCGGTGTCTTTATTCGGATGGTGCCGGCAAATATTGTCTCGGCTGCAGCAGAGGGACAGATGCTGGGGCTGATTTTCTTCAGCTTGCTGTTTGGGTTCTTCGTTTCCCGACTCAGCGGCCAGTCCGGACAGACCATGAAAAATTTCTGGGGTGGTCTTCTCAATGTGATGATGCAGATGACCGAGTGGGTGATGTTGTTCGCGCCACTGGGTGTGTTCGCTTTGGTGGCCAAGGTGCTGATGGCGGCCGGGTTCGAGGCTTTCCGACCACTGGCTGTGTTTTTTGTTTCCGTGTTGATAGCGTTGGCGTTGCATTTGCTTGTTGTGCTGCCCGTCGTGCTGAGATTCCTGGCGAGAGTGAAAGTGGCGGCGCACTTTAGAGCGATGATGCCGGCACTGCTTACCGCATTCTCCACCAGTTCCTCATCGGCGACCCTGCCGGTGACCATAGACTGTGTCGAAAACCGTGCCGGGGTCAGTAATCGCGTGAGTGGTTTTACGCTGCCGCTGGGCGCCACCGTCAACATGGATGGCACGGCGCTGTATGAATGCGTCGCAGCGATGTTCATCGCTCAGGCGTACGGAATCTCGCTGGATCTAACGACGCAGTTCACGATCGTGCTGATCGCGTTGCTGACCTCCATCGGCGTTGCTGGAATTCCGTCAGCGAGCCTGGTCGCTATAACTATCATTTTGGCCGCAATTGGCTTGCCTGCGGAGGCTATTGGTCTGATACTGGTCGTGGACAGGGTGCTGGATATGGCCAGGACAGCGGTCAACGTTTTCAGCGACTCGGTCGCGGCTGTGACGATAGCCCGTCTGGAAGGCGAGGAGACATCATTGCCAAGGAGTTCGCTCCGATAAAATCGAGCAGATAAGACTGTTTGCGCAACGCCCGCTTACGGAGACGAAAATTGACCCGCCTGTCGAGCAGATTGCAGCACAAAAGCGCTTGTTCGCTACGGCTGCCGGCTCCGTCGTCAGTGTTCTTTGGTATTTCCCATTAGTCCGGCGGTATGGTAGCCGGCATCAACGTATACCACTTCACCCGTGATACCGCTGGCCAGATCCGAGCACAGAAAAGCTGCGGTGTTGCCGACCTCTTCGATGGTCACATTGCGGTGCAGGGGGGCGCTCTGTTCGACGTGCTCGAGTATCTTGTTGAAGCCCGATATGCCTTTCGCGGCCAGGGTTTTGATCGGGCCTGCCGATATCGCGTTGACGCGTATGCCTTCAGGTCCGAGAGAATGCGCCAGATAGCGAACGTTGGCCTCGAGGCTGGCTTTTGCCAGACCCATGACGTTGTAGCCAGGGAAGGCGCGGACAGCGCCCAGGTAGCTCAGTGTCAGTATCGCCGCGTCATCGCGGTCCTGCATCATATGACGACCCGCTTTGGCAATGGCTGCGAGCGAGTACGAACTGATATCGTGAGCCTGGTTGAAGCCCTCGCGTGTCAAATTATCCAGGTAGTCACCTTCAAGCATTTCCTTCGGGGCGAACGCAACTGAATGAATGATCACGTCGACGGATTCCCAGAAGTCATCCAGGTGTTCGAACACGGCTTCGATCTGTTCATCATTCTCTACGTCGCACGGTAGTACTATGTCTGAATCACATTCACCAGCTAATTTTTCAACGCGTTCGCGCAAGCGCTCGCCCATGTAGGTAAATGCCAGGTCGGCGCCCTCGCGATGCATGGCTTTGGCGATGCCCCAGGCGATTGATCGATTGCTCGCCACGCCGAAGATCAGCGCCCGCTTGCCGCTCATGAAGCCCATATTCGATACTCCCCGATAACAAAAAGCTGTAGAATTGTGTGGGCTAATGTTAGGCGGATTTTACAGCGAAAAGCAACACCAAAATCATGCGGTACTGGCTGCGCATTCTAAAAAAGCTGACTGTTTTCAGTATGCTGCTATTGCTTCGGACGGCCGAGGCTTCGGCAGTTCCCGCTATGGGCATGGGTTATGAGCCCAAATACCCAGCCGATTACAAGCATTTCGATTATGTATCGCCTGATGCTGTCAAAGGCGGTGGGATTGATCTTTACGGCCTCGGAACATTCGATAGCCTGAACCCGTACCTGCTCAAAGGTTTGTCGGCCGAGGGGTTGGGGACGCTGGTGTTCGAGAGTCTGCTGGAAAAGAGTCTCGACGAACCTTTCAGCATGTACGGGCTTATCGCTGAAGACTTCTATCTGGCAGAGGATGAGCTCTCGGTCACTTTTCACATCAATCCGGCTGCACGCTTCTCCAACGGCGTGCCGGTCACTGCCGAAGATGTGAAGTTTTCTTTCGATACCTTGATGAGCAAGGCTGCGCACCCGCAGTACCGGGTTTATTTCGGGGATGTTGAATCTGCCGAGGTCATTGATGAGCTCACAGTGCGCTTTCATTTCAGGAATAGAAACCGCGAACTGCATATGATCGTTGGCGAGATTCCGATCTTCTCCAGGGAGTGGCTGGGATCTGAGCCGTTTGACGAGGTGGATGATGTGCCGCCGATCGCCTCGGGACCTTACGTGGTGGATGCTTACGAACGCGGCCGTTTCATCCGCTATCGTAGAAATCCTGACTACTGGGCAAGAGACCTGCCGGTGCGCAGGGGCATGTATAATTTCGATACCGTTACCTACAAGTATTACAAGGACTCGACGATTGCACTTGAAGCCTTCAAGGCTGGCGAGTTCGACTTTTTCTCTGAGAACTATTCGAAACGCTGGGCTCGATCACATGTTGGGCCCAAGTATGCATCAGGCGAAATATTAAAAGCGGAACTTTCGCATAGTAATAATGCTGGCATGCAGGGTTTCGCCATTAATACGCGCCGCGACAAGTTCAAGGATGTGCGTGTGCGTCGGGCGCTGACGCTGGCATTTGACTTCGAATGGGCGAACAGGCAGCTTTTCTATCAACAATACGAGCGCTGTTACAGCTACTTCAGCAACAGTCAACTGGCTTCTTCTGGATTGCCGCGAGGAGATGAGTTGGCATTGCTGAATGAGTACCGCGACCAATTGCCGACTTCCGTGTTTGAGCGGGAGTGGCGGCCGCCGACAACCAGCGGAGAAAAGACTCTGCGCGATAACCTCACTCAGGCGCGTGACTTGCTTGCAGAAGCTGGCTGGACTGTGCAAGATGGCGCGCTCAAGAACGAGCAGGGCGAGGCTTTCGTGATCAACGTGCTGCTGGTTCAAAAAGGATTTGGCCGAATCTTGGCGGCGTATGCCCATCAGCTGAAAAAGCTGGGCATCGAAATGAACTACCGTACCGTCGATGATTCCTTGTACAAACGTCGACTGGATCAGTTTGAGTTTGATATGGTTGTCACCAGCTTTCCGCAATCGGTATCACCGGGAAACGAGCTCATGAATTTATTCCATTCTCAAGCCGCTGAAATGAATGGATCGCGAAATCTGCCCGGCATAGCAGATCCTGTTGTCGATGATTTGATCACAAAAATCCTCAATGCTTACGACAGGCAACAGTTGGTTGCTGCTGCGCACGCTCTCGACCGTGTTTTGTTGCACGGCGAGTATCTGGTGCCGAACTGGTACATCGACAAGCACCGCATTGCCTATCGCGATAAGTTCAACATGCCCGAGGTCTTGCCGCTCTACTATGAGCCGATGTCATGGCTACTCAAGACCTGGTCAGCCAAAGGGACTGACGACTGAATGCTTGCCTACATTTCTAAACGTCTGTTATTGATGATCCCGACGCTGTTCGGTGTAATGCTGATCACGTTCGTGGTCACGCAGTTCGTACCCGGCGGGCCCGTTGAGCAACTGGTCAGTCAGATCGAGGGCCGATCGGAAGAAGGCGAAGCCAGCGCGGGTACGCAGGGGCTCTATCGTGGCGCACAAGGTCTTGATCCTGAGCACATCGAGGAAATTAGGGCGTTGTACGGTTTTGATGAGCCCGTCCATGAGCGGTTCTTTACGATGATCAAGAACTACCTGAGTTTCGACTTTGGCGAAAGCTATTTCTACAATCGGTCGGTGATCGATTTGATCGTCGAAAAGCTGCCCGTATCGATCAGTCTTGGTATGTGGACTTTCTTTATTACGTATTTAACCTGTATACCACTGGGAATTGCCAAGGCGGTTAGAGACGGTAGCGCATTCGACGTGACGACCAGCACCCTGATACTGATCGGCTATGCGATACCGGGCTTTGTGCTTGGCGTCGCTCTGCTGGTGTTGTTTGGCGGCGGCAGTTTCTTGGACATATTTCCACTGCGTGGCCTGGTCTCGGATAATTGGCACACATTACCCTGGTACGGAAAGATTCTCGATTACCTCTGGCATATGGTACTGCCCATTATCGCATCCGTGATTGGCAGCTTTGCGATAATGACAATGCTGACCAAGAACAGCTTTATCGAGGAAATTCGCAAACAGTATGTCCTCACTGCCAGGGCCAAGGGCGTGAGCGAGAACAATATTCTCTATCGGCATGTTTTTAGAAACGCGATTATCCCTCTGGTCACCGGTTTCCCCGGGGCATTTATTGGCGCCTTCTTCACTGGCAGTCTACTGATCGAGACCATTTTTTCTCTCGATGGGCTCGGCTTGCTTTCCTACGAATCGGTACTCAAGCGCGATTATCCAGTCGTACTCGGCACGCTCTATCTGTTCACGCTGCTCGGACTGATTGCCAAGCTGATAGCTGACATCAGCTATGTGCTGATCGATCCGCGCATTCATTTCGAAGCAGTTGATTGACCGCATGAGTGCCGGATCTGAAAGCGGACATTTGCATATATCTCCGGGCCGACGCGCGTGGTTGCGCTTCAAAGCAAACCGCCGTGGTTATATCAGTTTGTGGTTATTCAGCATCCTGTTCATCAGCAGTTTGCTTGCCGAAGTTCTATTAAATGACAAGCCGCTGCTCGTCAACTACCAGGGTGAGCTGTACTTTCCGTTTGTGAAGAGTTATCCGGAAACGGCTTTTGGCGGCGATTTCGAAACTGAAGCCGACTACGCCGACCCGTATGTGCGGGAGCTGATAACAGCTGGCGACAACTGGGTGATCGATCCGCCAATCAGGTACGATTTCAACGCGATTAATTTTCAGTCAGAATTACCCTACCCAGCACCGCCCAGTTCGCAGAATTTGCTCGGGACGGATGACAGGGGCAGAGATGTGTTTGCCCGACTGGTTTACGGTTTTCGTCTCTCAGTATTGTTCGCTTTTGCACTGACGGCGATCGGCATTGTCATCGGAATCCTGACAGGTGCCGTCCAAGGCTATTTCTCGGGCCGTCTCGACCTGGTGATGCAACGGATCATCGAGGTTTGGTCGTCGATGCCGGAACTGTATCTGTTGATCATCTTTGCATCGATATTTCAGCCCAGTATCTGGTTGCTGATCATCTTGCTATCGCTATTCGGCTGGATGGGGTTATCCGACTATGTAAGAGCTGAATTCTTGCGTGGCCGCAATCTGGATTATGTGCGTGCTGCGCGCGCGATGGGCCAATCGAACAGGGCCATCATGCGCCACCACTTATTGCCGAACAGCATGACGCCGGTTATCACCTTTCTTCCTTTTCGCATCAGTGGCTCGATCATGGCACTGACGAGCCTTGATTTTCTGGGTTTGGGCGTGCCGCCAACAACGCCAAGCCTGGGTGAGCTGTTAGCACAGGGCAAGGAAAACATCGAAGCCTGGTGGCTTTCGTTGGGCACTTTTCTTGTGCTTGTTGGCACTTTGATGCTGTTGATCTTCATCGGCGAAGCCTTGCGTGAAGCGCTGGATACACGGAAAAGCTGACATGGCCGCCAAACTGATCCAGGTCGAGAACCTCAAAGTAACGTTCAAAACTCAAGTCGGCGACATCGAAGCCGTGCGCGGTGTCAGCTTTGATATCCACCAATCCGAGAACGTGGCCATCGTGGGTGAGTCAGGTTCAGGTAAGTCGGTGACCGCTTTGTCGTTGTTGAAGTTGCACGATGAGCGACGGGTCGACTATCCGGCTGGTCGCATTATCTACAACAACCAGGATCTGATGATTGCCAGCGAAACCGAAATGAGAGATCTTCGGGGCAAAGACATCTCGATGATTTTTCAGGAGCCGATGACATCATTGAACCCGCTTTATCCAGTCGGCGTACAGATTCAGGAGACGCTCAAGCTGCATAGAAACATGGACAGCCAAGCGGCCAGGGACATTGCCATCAAGTTACTCGATCGGGTGGGCATCAAGGATCCAAAGCATAAAATCGATTCGTTCCCGCACATGCTCTCAGGCGGTCAACGTCAACGTGTGATGATCGCGATGGCGCTCGCCTGTGATCCAGTACTGCTGATCGCGGACGAACCCACGACGGCACTCGATGTGACAGTACAGCAGCAAATCCTGGAGTTATTGAGGGACCTGCAGGCAGAAACGGGCATGTCGGTTCTGTTGATCACCCACGATCTTCACCTGGTGCGTCGTTTTGCCGATCGCGTTTGTGTGATGCATCGCGGGCAGATTGTGGAGCAGGCCAGCTCAAAAGAACTGTTTCGAAACCCGCAGAATCAGTACACACGATATCTGCTCGACAGCGAACCAGAGACAAGGATTGCTGAGATCAAGCCAACCGACAAGATCGTGGTTGAGGCAGAAGGCATCCAGGTGTACTTTGCGATTCGAAAGGGCTTTTTCAAGCGCAAGGTCGGCGAAGTCAGGGCTGTTGACCAGATCGACATCGTGCTCAAGCAAGGCGAGACACTCGGCATCGTGGGTGAGTCCGGTTCCGGCAAGACGACCCTGGGCATGGCCCTGTTACGCATGGTGGAGTCGAGCGGGCGCATTCGATTTCATGATCACGAAATTTCAACCTACCATGAAAGGCAGATGCGCCCATTGCGACGATTCTTCCAGATCGTGTTCCAGGATCCGTTTTCGTCGTTGTCGCCGAGAATGACCGTCGAGCAGATCGTGGCCGAGGGCTTGAAGCTGCATTTTCCTGATCTGAGCAAAACACAACGGCGTCAGCGCATCGTCAAAACCCTCGCTGAAGTTGGTCTGGATTCGGACGCGCTGTGGCGCTATCCACACGAGTTTTCCGGCGGTCAGCGTCAGCGTATCGCTGTCGCCAGGACAGTGATATTAGAACCGGAAGTTATCCTGTTGGACGAGCCTACCAGCGCGCTCGATGTCTCGGTTCAGAAGCAGGTGTTGAGCCTGCTGTCTGACCTGCAGGTGAGCCATAAGCTCAGTTATCTTTTCATCAGTCACGACCTGCGTGTCGTACGCGCGATGTCGCATCGGGTGATTGTAATGCGCGATGGCAAGGTCGTGGAAGCCGGTTCCGTAGAACAGGTCTTCGACCATCCCCAACAACAGTACACTCGCCAGCTTGCTCAAGCATCGCTTTACAATGAGTAGCTCATAACCGCATGATAATAAAGAAATTTTGCGTAATCATTGGATCGCTAAAATAATTTGCAGGTCGGAGACTGAACTTTTTGCCGATAATACTTGACCAATTTACTAGGTATTTGTACACTAATCCTTAGTAAATTACTCAGGAATTATGAGGTGAGTTCATGAGACTATCGACAAAGGGGCGTTACAGCGTCACAGCAATGCTTGACCTGGCAATTCATGACAAAGCAGGCCCAGTCACGTTGGCAGACATTTCGCAATGTCAGGGCATATCTCTGTCTTACTTGGAACAGCTGTTCGCCAGGCTGCGGAAAAGCGGGCTCGTAAAAGGTGTCCGTGGGCCGGGAGGCGGGTACCGACTCGCACGCCCCGCAAGCGAGATCAGTATCGGTGAAATTATCAGTGCGGTCGACGAGAGTGTCGACGTCACCCGCTGCGGTGGCAAGGCCGACTGCGATAACGGCCATGCCTGCCTGACTCACGAGTTATGGACAGAGTTGAGCAACAGGTTGTATGATTTTCTTGATAACATCACTCTGTCACAGTTTGTTGACCGTCCAGGCATACCTGAGCTGTCAATGCAGCGCGACAAAATGAACGGTCGTTTTATCTTGGCCAGACGCCAGGCAGAAGCGATCTCGCAGGGCATGGCCTAGGGTCGAAATCGTATGGCTTACAGCGATAAAGTTCTCGATCACTACGAAAACCCGCGCAATGTCGGCTCGTTCAACAAGGATGCAAACAATGTTGGCACCGGTATGGTGGGTGCGCCGGCCTGCGGTGATGTGATGAGGCTGCAAATCAAAGTCAATGATGCCGGAATCATCGAAGATGCGGTGTTCAAGACGTATGGTTGCGGTAGTGCTATTGCATCCAGTTCGCTGTTGACCGAATGGGTCAAGGGCAAGACGCTGAATGAGGCCAGTGCGATCAAGAATACGGATATTGCCGAAGAGCTTGCGTTACCGCCCGTCAAGATCCATTGTTCTGTGCTGGCCGAGGATGCCATAAATGCCGCGATAGAAGATTACAAAGGTAAGCACGGCTGAATCGATAGATCGATCCCACAAAAAAGCCCGCGCCGCGGGCTTTTTTGTGCCGGCGCATTCAGTCTGCGATCAGCAACCGTTATAATAAGGCGTTACGACTAGAACCAAACCGAGGAGATCACGTGCTCGAGGCTTACCGCAATCACGTCGATGAGAGAGCTGCAGAGGGCTTACCGCCCCTTCCCCTTAGCGCGCAGCAGGTTGCCGATCTGATCGAGCTGATCAAGCAGCCCCCAGCCGGACAGGCGGAAATTCTAATCGATCTTTTGATAAACCGGGTCCCGCCCGGCGTTGATCAAGCCGCCTATGTAAAGGCCGCATTTCTTGCGGATGTCGCCAAGGCGAATGTGCGTTGTGAATTGATCGATCGCAAGCGCGCAACAGAACTGCTGGGCACAATGCTCGGTGGCTACAATATTCAACCGTTGATCGAATTGCTCGACGACGATGTCACAGCCGATGCCGCGGCTGTGGCCTTGTCCCATACGCGACTCATTTATGATGCTTTCCACGATGTCTCGGAAAAAGCGGGCAGTAATGACTATGCGATGCGAGTGCTGCGCTCCTGGGCTGAAGCTGAATGGTTTACATCTTTGCCTGCACTGAGTGATGAAATTAGTGTAACCGTTTTCAAAGTGCCGGGTGAGACCAACACGGATGATTTATCTCCAGCGACCGAGGCCTGGAGCAGGCCGGACATACCCTTACACGCCAAATCCATTTTGGTTAATAAGATCGAAAGGCCGCTAGACGTCCTCCAGGAACTCAAGCAAAAGGGTTACCCTTTGGCCTATGTTGGTGATGTGGTCGGGACCGGTTCATCGCGCAAGTCAGCGATCAACTCGGTGCTCTGGCATATGGGGAATGACATACCCTATGTGCCTAACAAACGCGAAGGCGGTGTGGTGCTCGGCGGCAAGATTGCTCCGATTTTTTTTAACACTGCTGAGGACTCGGGCGCTCTTCCGATCGAGTGCGATGTTGATGCGATGGAAATGGGCGACGTTATCCGCATTCGTCCCTTTGATGGTGTCATTCTGAATGAGCAGGGCAAGGAGCTGTGCAGCTTCGATCTGCGACCAACAACACTTCCGGATGAGGTGCGTGCCAAGGGCCGCATACCGCTGATAATCGGCCGCGGTCTCACCGACAAAGCGCGCGAATTTCTGGGCGAGACGCCATCCTCAGTTTTTCTCAGGCCGGCCGAGGTCGCAGATACCGGCAAGGGCTACACACTCGCACAAAAGATGGTCGGCCGTGCCTGTGGTGTCGACGGTGTCAGGCCGGGGGCCTATTGTGAACCCAAAATGACAACCGTGGGTTCCCAGGACACTACTGGTGCAATGACGCGCGACGAACTGAAAGAGCTCGCCTGTCTGGGCTTTTCAGCAGATCTGGTGATGCAAAGCTTTTGTCATACTGCGGCATATCCAAAACCGGTCGACGTAAAACTTCAACACGAACTGCCGGATTTCATGCAGACTCGCGGTGGCGTGGCGTTGCGCCCGGGTGACGGCATTATTCATTCCTGGCTTAACCGCATGATATTGCCTGATACGGTTGGGACCGGCGGTGACTCGCATACCCGTTTCCCTATCGGCATCAGCTTTCCGGCAGGCTCCGGCCTGGTCGCCTTCGCGTCCGCTTTGGGGGTCATGCCGCTGGATATGCCCGAGTCGGTCCTGGTGCGTTTCAAGGGGCAGATGCAACCCGGCGTAACACTGCGCGATCTGGTTAATGCGATCCCCTATGCGGCAATTCAGAACGGCCTGCTGACCATCGAGAAGAAAGGCAAGAAGAACGTCTTCAATGGCCGAGTGTTGGAAATCGAAGGCTTGCCGGATCTGAAGGTCGAGCAGGCGTTTGAGCTTTCGGATGCTTCGGCAGAGCGCTCGGCCAACGGTTGCACCATACGTTTGAACGAGGAACCAATCGTCGAATTCCTGAATTCGAATATTACCTTGCTAAAATGGATGATTGCCAACGGTTATGAAGACAAGCGCACTTTGCGGCGCCGCATCGATGCGATGGAATCATGGCTGCAGAATCCGCGGCTGCTGGCGGCGGATGCCGATGCCGAATATGCTGAGGTTCTCGAAATTGAGCTCGATCAGATCAAAGAGCCGCTGCTGGCGTGTCCCAATGACCCGGATGACATCAAACCCTTGTCCGCAGTCGCCGGAGACAAGGTGGACGAAGTTTTCATTGGCTCCTGTATGACCAACATAGGTCATTATCGAGCAGCCAGCAAAGTGCTGGAGGGTGTCACGAGCTTGCCGACACGACTGTGGGTTGTGCCGCCGACCAAAATGGATGCGCACCAGTTGATGGAGGAGGGCCATTACAGTGTTTTTGGCAAGGCCGGGGCTCGCACTGAAATGCCGGGTTGCTCCTTGTGTATGGGTAATCAGGCGCGCGTTGCGGATAATGCGACTGTGTTATCGACGTCGACCCGAAATTTTCCCAACCGTATGGGAAATGGCGCCAATGTCTATCTTGCTTCAGCCGAACTGTGTGCCGTGACAGCCACGCTCGGGTACATCCCGACGATGGATGAATATATGCGGCACATGCAATCATTCGATGCGGCATCGGCCGATATTTACCGCTATCTAAATTTTGACCAGATTCCCGATTACTCAGAGATCGCTGAAGCCGTGACAGTCGAACTTGCCTAGCCCGGCTGGCCCGCATGAAAGTCCTGGTTTTTATCGCTCTGGGAGGTGCAGTGGGGGCGATCCTCCGATACGGTGCTTCGATCGGTATTTACTCATTGTTTGGTCGGGGCTTCCCCTATGGGACCTTGTTCGTTAATGTCTTCGGGTCCCTGCTGATGGGCGTACTGACGGTGATGTTGCTGGAGCGCCTCGACATCGGGGCGGAGTGGCGAGCGGCTGTACTTGTCGGGCTTCTCGGATCTTTCACAACCTTCTCAACGTTCTCGATCGAAACACTCTATTTGCTCGAACAGGGTGAGTCAATGCGAGCTGTGGTCAATATGGTTTTGAGTGTATTGCTTTGTCTGGCGGCCGTCTGGTTCGGTGTCTTACTGGGGCGTCAGCTATGAAAGTAACTGTCGCGCGTATCTATGTCACCGAGGGAAGGCACATTCACGAGAAGGTCTTCCAGCGACTCCACGACGATCACAAAGTCATGGGCGTCACGGTGTATCGGGGTGTTACCGGATTTGGAAAGTCTGGCGAAACGCATGCATCCGCGTTGCTCGATCTGTCGTTTGATTTGCCGGTCGTCGTGGAGTTCTTCGACACCGCCGAGAATGTAAAAGCGGCGCTGGACGCGATCGGGGACCTCATTGCACCGGGGCATGTGTTAACATTCCCGGCTGATTTTTCCTGAGTAGTGCGACAATATGCTCGATCCAAAACTAATTCGCACCGATATTGCAACCGTGGCGGCACAACTGGAGCGACGCGGCTACAAACTTGATGTATCCGAGATCGAGGAGTTGGAAGCCAGACGCAAGGAAACTCAGGTTCGCTCGGAACAGCTGCAGAGAGAACGCAATGAGAAGTCGAAATCGATAGGCAAAGCCAAAGCCGCGGGCAAGGATATACAGCCGCTGCTGGATGAAGTCGCCGGCTTGGGCGCCTCGCTGGATAAGGCGAAGAACGAACTGGGTGACATCCAGCAACAGCTCGATAGTGTGTTGATGGGCGTGCCCAACCTTCCCGATGAGTCGGTTCCAGAAGGTGATGACGAATCGGATAATCTGGAGATCCGTCGCTGGGGTGAGCCGCCCGTTTTTCACTTCGACACAAGAGATCATGTCGATATCGGTGCCAGTCTGGCCCAGCTCGATTTTGAAACAGCCAGCAAACTCACCGGTGCGCGTTATGTCGTGATGCGCGGCGCTCTAGCCAAGCTGCACCGTGCGCTGATTCAGTTCATGCTCGACCTCCACACGAACGAACACGGTTATACCGAGGTATATGTGCCTTATATCGTGAACAGTGACAGTTTGCGCGGGACCGGGCAGTTGCCCAAGTTCGAGGAAGATCTGTTCTGCGTAGACAGGGATGCCGGTCACTATCTGATACCAACCGCTGAAGTTCCGGTGACCAATCTGGCGCGCAATGAGATAATCGATGCTGCAGACCTGCCACTTAAGTGGGCCAGCCACACGCCCTGCTTCCGATCAGAAGCGGGGACCCACGGGAAGGATACACGTGGAATGATTCGACAGCACCAGTTCGAGAAGGTGGAGCTGGTGCAGCTGGTCAGACCCGAACAGGCTTGGAGCGCACTGGAGGAGTTGACCTCGCATGCCGAAGCTGTGTTGCGGAAACTGGGCTTGTCTTACCGTGTCGTCGCGCTGTGCGGCGGCGATCTCGGTTTCTCTGCGGCCAAGACCTATGATCTTGAAGTATGGCTGCCAGGCCAGCAGGCTTATCGTGAAATTTCCTCGTGTAGCTGTTTCACCGATTTTCAAGCCAGAAGGATGCTCGCGCGCTGGCGCAATCCAGACACAGGCAAGCCAGAGCTTTTGAATACGATCAACGGTTCCGGCCTCGCCGTCGGGCGCACCCTTGTTGCGGTTCTCGAGAATTATCAGCAGCCCGATGGGAGCGTGGCTGTGCCCCAGGTTCTGCGCCCCTACATGGACGGCCTCGAGAGACTGCAACCGGTTGATTAACCGAAAGACGCAAAGGGCGCGAAGTCACGCGGGGGTTGCCGGGCGATGGAGATGCTTGATGCGCCGCTGCAGTGACAAATGTCGAGTTGCATTATTGGTCAGTCACGGTTTGACGGCGGTGTAACGATCGTGAGTTATGCATCAGCCTTGCATCTCATGACTTTCAAATACTTTGCATCCTTGGCGTCTTTGCGGTGAATCAACTTCCAACAAAACTCTACAGTGCCGATGCGGTTGCGCGTCTTGATCGTATTGCTATCAATGACTACGGCATCCCTGGATATACGTTGATGCGCCGAGCGGGGCGAGCGGTTTTCGATGTGCTCAAAGAAAACTATCCGCATGCGAGTTCGGTTCTGGTAGTGTGCGGTGCCGGCAATAACGCCGGCGACGGCTACGTAATAGCGCGGCTCGCCCACGGCAATGGGTTCAGTGTCCGTGTTGTCAGCATGATCGATCCTGAAAAGCTCCGCGGCGATGCCAGGCTGGCCTGGCAGCACTGGCAGGAGTGTGGTGAAACTTCGCGCTACCATGGCGCCATGATGATCAGTGCTGATGTTGTGATCGATGCGCTGCTTGGAACCGGGTTGGCGCGCGATGTCGAAGGTGACTGGAAGCAGTTGATAAACAAAGTCAACCAGTCTGAGGTGGCCGTGATCTCGGTTGATATTCCGTCCGGACTGAATGCAGATACTGGCGTTGTGTGTGGGGCAGCGATCAGAGCTGATCATACGGTCAGCTTCATCGGTCTGAAAAAAGGCATGTTTACTGCGAGTGGCAAAGCCTGCAGCGGTGAGGTTCTGTTTGAGGATCTCGGGGTTCCGGCAAAGGCTTTTGACTCGGTTAGCGTCGAGGCGGAGCTGCTATCGCAACCGTCGCAGTGGCGGTTGGCGCCTCGGCGGCACGACACGCATAAGGGTCAGACCGGGCATGTTCTGATCATAGGTGGCAATTTAGGTATGCCTGGGTCGGTAGCACTCGCGGCCCGTGCTGCATTCAGGTCAGGTGCCGGTCTCGTATCTGTCGTCACCCGGCCTGAGCACATCGGTGCCGTTGTTACTGTATGCCCGGAGTGCATGGTGCACGCCAGCGTAAATGGTGAGATTCGTAGTGATCTTCTCGACAGAGCCGACTTCATCGCGATTGGCTGTGGTCTGGGTCAGGATGCGTGGGCTGAGCGTCTGATGCATAGCGCGATGAATTCAGCCTATCCGCTGGTCGTCGACGCTGACGCGTTGAATATCCTGGCGAAAAAGCGACCAGCGGGCTTGACTCAAAAAAGCGTCATCACGCCGCATCCAGGTGAGGCAGCACGCTTATTGAAACGACCCATATCCGAGATACAGCAAGATCGTTTTCGGGCGGCCAGGCAGCTTGGGCGAGAATACAATGCCCAGGTCGTACTCAAGGGGTCGGGTACGATCGTCCAACGGGGTGACGATACCTTTGTATGCGCACTGGGCAATCCAGCCATGGCAACCGCAGGCATGGGCGATGTCCTGACGGGTGTGATCGCGTCGCTTTCTGCGCAACAAACAGTCACGGGTCGGGATTTGTGCGAGGCGGTCGTCGGCGCCGTTTGCTTGCATGCTCGAGCAGGTGATTTGGCGTCTCTCGGAGATGACCGGGGCTTGATGGCAACCGATGTGATTGAGCACCTTCGTGATGCCGCCAGGTGAGAGCACAATGGGTCGATCTATCGAGCGGGTTGTGCATTCCCAGACAGAACTCGAGTCGTTCGCCGCGCGGCTCGCCGAACACGCGCAGCCTGGTCTGGTTATTTATCTGACTGGGCCCTTGGGAGCCGGTAAGACGACCTTCGCACGGGGATTTCTGCGCGGACTTGGCTATCAGGGGGTTGTCAAAAGCCCAACCTATACCCTGGTTGAGCCTTACAGTATCACTTCTGAATTACTGTGCTATCATTTTGATTTATACCGCTTGACGGATGCGGAGGAGCTGGAATTCACCGGTGCCAGGGACTATTTCGACGATTCTTCGATCTGCCTTGTCGAGTGGCCGGAGAAGGCGGCCGGGTATCTGGCTGATGCCGATCTCGTTTGTGCATTGGCGCATCACCCCGATGGGCGGAAACTGTCGCTAAGCGCCTGTTCCGCAAAGGGCAAGCGGCTGATGTCGCTGTTGGAACCTTATTAATTACTCTAGCTTCATCTTCTATGTTCATAAAAAATATATAAAAAAAATTCGCGAAATTACTTGAAAATTTGCCAAAAACAATCAAACTATTAATTCAACAACAATAGTCGATGGTCGCTTTCTCAAACCATGGAAAAAAATCGTCGAAAATTTCTCGCGCGACTCGCGGCATTGAGCGGGGTTGCAACCATGTCTGCCATCCCTGGGGCGGCTCACGCGGCAGCAACGAAAGTCAAGGATATTCGCTTATCCAGTCACTCCGGCTACGTGCGCCTGGTTTTTGACCTCAGCAAGACGGTTGATCACTCGATCTTCACGTTGGAGGAACCCGATCGGATCGTGCTCGATCTGAAGCAGACGACAATGACACACGGCATGGTTGATCGTGTGAATTCGCATTCGCTGATTCGTCGTATTCGCAGCGGTATCAGGAATGGTAATGATCTGCGCGTCGTGTTCGATCTTCAGCGCGAAGCGACACCAAGAAGTTTCGTGCTTGGACCTTCAGGCAAGTCTGGATACCGGCTCGTGTTGGACTTGCATAGCGACAAAGCAACATCATCCACGCCCAAACCGAGCACCAAGCGCACCACAGCACTGCGCGATGTCATCGTCGCGATCGATGCGGGGCACGGTGGCAAAGACCCGGGCGCACTTGGCAAGAATGGTACCAAAGAAAAGACAGTGACCCTGGCAATCGCCAAAAAGCTGGAGCATGAGATCAACCGGCAGAAAGGCATGAAAGCCGTGCTGATCAGAAGAGACGACCGTTTCCTGCGTTTGCGTCAGCGCATAAAGGCTGCTCGTAGATCTAACGCTGATATGATGATATCACTGCACGCGGATTCATTCCCTGATCCCCGCGCCAGAGGTTCCTCGATATATGCGCTTTCTGTGGATGGGGCGACGTCGGAGACAGCAAAGCTGTTGGCCGAAAAAGAGAATGCCGCGGACTTGCTATTTGGTGACGTGAGCTTGGCCATTGATGATCAAATGGTTAAAGAGGTTCTTTTCGATCTGTCGCTGACGGGGACCATTCAGTCGAGTCTGGATATTGGTGACGAGATCCTGCGGCAGATCAAACATGTTAATCGCGTGCACAAAAAACAGGTACAGCAGGCCGGATTTGCCGTGCTCAAAGCGCCGAATATACCGTCAGTGCTCCTGGAAACCGCGTTTATTTCCAATCCGCGCGAGGAGAAAAAACTGAAAAGTGCTGCGCATCAGAGCAAAGTTGCCAAAGCGATCAGCAAGGGTGTCGCAAGTTACTTTTCCCGCAAGGCACCTCCGGGTACCTGGTTAGCTGCGAGTGAAATGGATTACACTGTGCGATCTGGCGATACCCTCAGCAGCATTGCCCAGAGATATCAAACCAGCGTAGAAAGTTTGCGTGCGCGCAATGCGATACATTCAACTAGCTTGAATGCAGGTCAGCTGTTGAAGATCCCGGTGAGTTAACAAGCCAGATTATCTGGCAATCAAGAACAAAATTACTCACATCAGTCCTGCTTGAGGGCCCTGGTCAGATCCAGGGCCATTTTTTTTTGCGCTCTATGGTGGCGCACTCCGATGTCGCCTGATGACAAATGGATGGACCTATCTGGACCGTGGTTTCCGTTTATTGAAAAGATATACGAATAAAAATCAATAACTTAAAAGATTTTTCTTGATGTGCTCTGAATTGATGCCGGCAGCATTGGGGCGTTGAT
>Ga0272441_10003742_pt1 | contig 28548 bp, 26 predicted proteins | sample SSMProp6N_FD_193582 | JGI IMG/M metagenome (GOLD analysis project Ga0272441, IMG submission 193582) | Marine sediment archaeal communities from Little Sippewissett salt marsh, Falmouth, MA, United States - SSM-Prop-6N | ecosystem: Environmental > Aquatic > Marine > Wetlands > Sediment ... | reverse complement strand
CAACCGCTCTGCCGCGCCCCGGCTTCCACACAGGTGCTAGCGAACGACGACGTCGAAGACGAACTCGCGGTCCGAATCCGTGGTCTCCCAGGATCGCCGGTAGACGAACTGGAACGCCTGCGGTCCAATGTCGACCGCTTCAAAGCGGAAGAGGTACAAGCCGCCGGCGCCGACCATGCCTGTATCCATCGACGTCGGCCGATACTCCGGCTCGGCGAGTTCCCGCAGGACTGCATACTCGTACAAGAGCGCATTCGACCATTCGTAGCCGGTCGTCGGATTGCCCTGTAGAACGACCATCAGCTGATCGCCGACCCGCAGATCGAGTGTGCGCCCGGCATCGTCTTCGGTGACGAGCCGGTAAAGTTCGATCGACAGCCCGCATACCGTCGCGGACAGGCGGAATCGGCCGCTGGGCACACCATCGGTGGCTTCTATGCCGATCGTGAAGGTTCCGACCGTGGTCGAGATCTCGAGTGTATAGTGCCCCGTCGGCAGCGGCGCGCCGTCGGCATCACACAGGGAGACGGAACCGAGCCAATCAGCGATCTCCGGAGCGTCATCGTATGCCGTTTCCGTCAGAGCATCGCCGCCCTCATCCATCAGGACCCAACCTTGGACGTACATGGGATCGGTTGTAGCATCCGACGAGGCATCGCGTGCCAACTCGACGGCCAGTTGCTCGCCGACCGGGACGACGAAGCCGGAGAGCGAGACGTTCAGCGTGAATGGGGAAGACGATGCTTCCACCGACGCTTGCTGCGCAGCGGCATGCAGGACCACGAGGCCCAGGAGGATCACGATCAGTCCGAGGGAAGAACATGTACGACGCAACATCACCATCACCTCACGTGCAAGTGTACTCCTCACCGACTTCGGGGTTTCACGATCGCGATGCACGGGGTCGGTATAGGACCGCGTAACTTGAAGCGATATCTGTCGTCGTACGGCCGATGAGAGAAAACGGGCCGGCTTCTGACCGGCCCGCTCAGATCCATTTGTTGAATCGCGATCTACTTAGTAGCCACGCCCACCCCTGCCGCCACCGCGTGATGAACCGCCTCTGCCGCCACCCGAACGACCACGTCCGCCCCCTCCTCCGCTTCTTGGTGGGCGACGCTTCCGGTTGCAGTCACTGCAATAAACGGGGCGATCGGAAACCGGCTCGAAGGGAAGCTCCTCGATCTCCTTTCCGCATTCTGCGCACTTCAGATTGAGATGTCGGACATCCACCATCTTGCGTTCTCCGTAAGCCATGAATTCTCCTTTGCGAATCCGACCGATCCGGCTCCAGCCATCAGGGCAAAACTCGCGCACAGCCACCGTATCCCATCCGGCTGCGGAAAGGAAGGGTGACGAGCAAGCAGAAGGCAGAGTTGCGCTTTCGTAATACAAGCTGTATTATACAAGCTAGAATATTAAGGAGGCAGAGGATGTCGACACGGTTGGTGATTCTCGGATTGCTCCGCGATCGCGCGATGCATGGATACGAGATCAAACACATCATTGAAGACCACATGGGCGATTGGACCTCGATTGCGTTCGGGTCGATCTACTTTGCGCTCAAGAAGCTGACCGATGAAGGGCTGCTCGAGGTGAAGGCGACCGAGAAGACGGGAAACCGACCGTCGAGAACCGTCTATCACATCACTGACGCAGGACGCGAGGAGTTCACGCGTTTGCTGCACGAGCTTTGGGCAACGCCCGAACGACAGTTCTTCGCGATCGACCTGGGCCTGTTCTTCATGGACGCGCTGTCGGCGAACGAGGTGCAGGAGTACCTGAAAGGGCGCGTGGAAGCGCTGCGACAGACGCTGGAATACCTTGACACTCACCGGGACGAACAGCTGGCCAATCCTCACGTCCCGAAACGCGCGCGATGGATCTTCGACCACTCGAGGGCCCACCTGAGCGCGGAGATGGCATGGACCGAGGGATTGCTGGCCGAGACATCGGCCGATGGGTGACGGTCCGAAGAAGAAACGACTTCGACGAGATGGAGGAAACCTCATGGTGCGACAACGAGTGATTGAGACGATGGAAGGGATTCAGGGCGCGTTCGACGTTGCGGCGTACGATCGCATGATGCGCAAGATGTGGAAACGCAATTGGATCGAGACACGCGAGATCCTCGATGCGGGGATTACGCAGGGAACGGCACTGGAGATCAGCCCCGGACCCGGCTACCTCGGCCTGGATTGGCTGCTGAAGACGACCGACACCTGCCTGGTCGGTCTCGACATCAGCGAGGAGATGCTGCGACGGTGCCGTGAGAACACGCAACGCGAAGGCGTCGGGGACCGTGCCGAGTACGTTCACGGCGACGCCTGTCACATGCCGTTCGACGACGACACGTTCGACGCCGTGTTCGCCAATGGTGGTCTGCACGAGTGGGCAAATCCGGTCGACGTGTTCAATGAGATCACTCGTGTACTCAAACCGGGCGGACGATACTGCATTACGGATCTGCGGCGCGATGCGAACACACTGCTTCGCAAGCTGCTTCCGTTGACGATCGGCGAAAGAACGATGCGGCGAGGCTTCACGACCTCGATCAACGCCGCCTATACGCCCGGTGAAGCCGAAGCGCTCGCTGCTGCTTCCGACCTGCCGACGCCGCAGGTGTCAGGCAACACGCTCGGATTGGTCATCTACGGGACTGCCAACTAGCCGTACGACACTACGCAGCCGCCTCGAGTGTGATGTACAGCACATTCGCGGCGGCTGCGCTGACGGGCCGATTCGCATCGGCGGCCCTACTCAGCGGATGGTGTGTGCAGGGCGAGGTAGCGCTGTCGAAGCCAATCCATCCGTTGCGCGAGAATGGGAGACTCGCCGGCGATGAACTCCTTGATCTTGGCGCAGCTGTCGTATTCGTCGCAGGCCGCGCAATTCGGCACACCCTTGGCGACGGCGCACTCTCGGACACCACAGGTGGCACAGTACTTGGCGAGAAACGGCTGATCCGCCGGCGTGCAGCCCAAACACACCCACTCCTGTATGCCGTATCTGCCGTCCCAGTAATCGCCGGCCGCTCGCTCCAGCAACGCTTCGTCCGTCTGCACTGTGCCCTTGTAGGCCTTGCATTCCGCGCAGTTGATCCCGCAGTAGCCCAGCATCATTGCCCTCCCGTCCTCTTTGAGCCTAACCATCAAAAGATACTATTGAGGGTATACTAGTCTTTGCGATCTAACTTGTCAAGCCGCCTTTGACGGATAGAATCGAAGAGACATGTCGAATGCGAGCAAGCGCATGAGCCAACTCAAGCGAATTGGCGGCGATCTGGCGTTGGATTTCACCAACACTGCCGGCTGGCGCGGAGGATCGGAAGACCCGGGCGTCCTCTTCGACTACGCCGACCTTGCTGCGTGGGCGGAGCACGCCGGGATCGTCGGCATCGATCGCAGGAAAACGCTCGAGGCATTGGCTGTGGCCGAGCCCGAACGCGCCGACGAGGCGTTTCGAACCGCCATTGAATTGCGTGAAGCCCTCTACCGCGCGTTTGCAGCGCGGACGCACGGTGCGGCGATTGACCCTGGAGATCTGACGATCATCAACGACGCCATAGCGGATGCGAACCAGCATCTGTGCCTGGCCCCGGACAGGGACCGCCTCGCGTGGACGTGGCAAGGGATCGAGAACGCGCTGGAAGGCCCCCTATGGATTGTCGTCCGTTCGGCTGCCGACCTGTTGACGTCCGAGCAACTCGCGCATGTCCGCGAGTGCGAAGGTGAGAAGTGTGACTGGCTGTTCATCGACGGCAGCAAGAACCACAGCCGCCGCTGGTGCAGCATGGCCGACTGCGGCAACCGCGCCAAGGCGAAGCGCAACTACGCTCGCAAACGCGGTACACAAGAGATTCCAAATGCATCGGATGCATCGGCCAATGGCCATGACAACGTGTCTCATGGAAACTAGGCGTCTACCCGAGATGGGGCGATCGAATGTGATACGCATAACATTCGATCGACGGCTTCCAGGTCCAGAACACGTGAAGTGGCGAAGATGAGCATGAGCGAGATTGGACTACGCTCTAACCGTACAATCATGTATGTGACGTAGAGTGGGAGAAAAGGTATGGTTATAGACGAGGATCATAACAATCCTTCAGAGCATGATTCCTCCACGCGACGAGTATCTACGAGGGAGACGAGATGCCTGAGAATCGACCAGCCGTGAACAGGCTTGCCCAACTGACGATGGCCGTTCTTGCGTTGGCGGCGGCATGTGCCTTGTTTGCGTCGCCGTGGACACGGGTTGCGCCGTTGTCCTCCGGGTTGAGTGTCTGGATGGAGTCCATCTTGCCCAACTGGTCACAAGGCGCCGTCATGATGTCGTACCGGGAGACTGCGACGTCTGTGGGGAGCCTAGCAGCCCGACTGATCCCGCTCTCTGCGCTGTTCGCGCTGCCGTTTCTCGGATTGTCGAGAGATCTTGTCGGGCGTGACGGCGTTGTCGCAGGGCGACTGGCCGGCGTCTTCATCTTGGGATTGGCGATTCCGGCTCTGTTCCGAGGGGATGCCGGCGCAATGGGTGCGCTTCGTGTGGGACGTATTCTGATTCTTGCGGGCAGCGCCTTCTTGGGAAGCCTCTTGGTGGTTCTCGGATACCACGCATTCCGCACCGGACGCGAGACGGTCAGCCTCTGCCGACAGACGCTCGGCCTGCTTGTCGGGCTGGCCGGGGCCTGTCTTGCCTCCGTCCTGGTATTGCCGGTGGGCCTGATCCTCCTGATCCCATCGTATCTCGTGCTGGCCATCTGCCAGCTTGGAAGTACGTGATCACGAGACTCGATCCACCTAGGCCGGACAACTCATTCTGTCTGCATGCGGCGGATGCGCGCAGAGCCCGATGTCAAATCCGTCGTCTGACGCAGACCCTCAGGATTCCGTAGAGGAGGGGCCGCCGTCGCTTGCCAGCGTCTCTTCCTCCAGATGCTGACGAGATATCAGTCTGTCGTGGTCTTGCGCAATCCCTCGCGATGCTTTCCCTCACGCCGTTTGTGACATCCGTCACATTCGGGGCGCACCTTCGGGGCGTGTGAGTGTGATGAACAACACGTCGCAGATCGTCCGTTTCCACGGCGTCTCAACGTAATCCCCATCACAATGGGACGGAATGCCTCGGAGAGGCATTGCTTGGCTTCCGAACAACAGGAAGCTGGGGGAAGGAAGTGGTGCGATTGATCGATCGACTCCGAAAGTTCACGACAGTGGGGAAGATTCTGTCGATTGCGCTGGCCATCGCGCTTCTTCCGTGGGTAGTGCTAGCTGACGACCCGTGCACGAAACTGCCGGATCTCTGGCTGCCTCCGGATGGAACCGAGGGTCTTGCGAACGGCGGGATCTCGATTCAGACGACGACGGGCGGTGTCTGCCAAGGCGACATCGTTACGATCACGGTCACGATTGACAACCTAAGCTGCGGCGATGCGGGACCGTTCGACGTCCGCGTGTACTACGACGACACGTCAAACGTCATTGGGACTCAGCACGTCGAGGAGCTGCCGGGCTGTGAGTACACCGTGCTCACGTTTGTGTGGGACACCGACCATGTGCCGACGGGTGAACACGACGTACTCGTGTGCGCCGATACCGGTCATGACGTGATCGAACTAAATGAGGACAACAACTGCCTCGTCATCGAGCAGAACCTTCTTATCCGGCCGAACGCGCCGTACATCGAGGTGGAGAAAGCAGCCATCGACACCGATGGCGGCACGGTCCAGCCTGGGGACACGATTCGATACGAGGTCACGATCTGGAACTACGGGTGCGCGGACATGGAAGACAACCCCGGGCACGAGTTCACCGATCCGTTGCCCGACGGGATGAATCCGACCGGGCAGATCACGGAGACCTCAGGAACAGCGGCCATTGAAGGCACAACGATCGTTTGGGACGGCGGCATTCCGTCCGGCGGCTCGGTCACCATCACGTACCGCGTCACGCTCGACAACGATCTCGAGGTTGGCACGCAGATCTGCAACCAGGGCACCGTGTATTCGGACTCGACCGGAGACGGCAGCAACGACGAAGCAACGCCGACCGACGATCCGTCAACGGCGGAAGAAGACGATCCAACGTGCGTGACAATCGATGAGCCGACGCGGCCGTTGCCGCTGTCGGGAACCATCGATGCGCCGACGCTGTCCGAGTGGGGGATGATCGCTGCAGGCATTCTGTTCGCTCTGGCGTTTGCCTGGCACTGGATCCGCCGCCGAAACGCGGCCACGGCCTGAGGAGGCGGACCATGCGAACGACGCACAAACGAACGTTCCGGCGATACCTGCCCTCCGTTGCCGGTGGCGCCATTGCGCTTGCAGGATTGCTGCTATTGGCCAGCCACGATGCGGCCATGATGCACATTCAGCGCGTACTGGCGGTCGCATCTTCCGGCATTCTCAACCTGTTCGGCCAGGACACGGTTGTGGTCGGGACGACGGTCCAGTCCAACCTGTTCGGCATCACGGTTGTGACCGCATGTACCGGCCTGTTCATCACCGGCCTGTTCTTGGTGGCCGTGATGGCGTTCCCCACGCGGTGGCGATCGAAAGCCATCGGTGTCGGGATAGGCATCGGCGGGATCTTCGTGGTCAACATCGTTCGCCTGGTCAGCCTGTACTTCATCGGCATCCACTGGCCCGGATTCCTGGACGCGGCGCATCAACTCGTTTGGCAATCCTTGCTGATTGTTGTTGCCGTGGCACTTTGGCTGCTGTGGGCGGGGAGGTGGGCCTATGCGCACGCTCCGCAATAGCAGGATGAATCCACTGGCGAGTTTGATCGTTCGTTTCCTCGCGATCTTCGTCCTTGTCCTGGTCGTACTGGCGGCGGCCTGGCCCGTGATCTCTCCGACGTATACGAAATGGATTGCCGGTGCCGCACGCGTCGGCTTCCACGCAGTCGAAGCGCCCAACGTGTCCGCCCTCGAGGTTCGAGACGGCACGCTGTGGATTCATCGCATCGTCGGTCCGGGACAGATCAGCCCATTCACGTGGTTTGACCGATTCACGTTCTTCGCCCTCGTTCCACTGGTTGCGCTGTTTGCCGCAACCCCGGGACTGGGATGGGTCCGACGCATGGTACGACTGAGCATCAGTCTCGGACTTCTCTTCGTCATCCAGGCGGGCTACATCGTGATCTCGGTGCAACTTGCCTACGCAGCGATGGGACTGTCGACGGTCGGCGCGTTCGTGGCGCGCACGCTCGAGGGATGGCAGGTGCTGGTGCGCGTGTTATGGGACGCGGCGCCGCTGGCGCTTTGGATTGCCTTCACGGCAGGCGTTTGGTCGCGCCGCCTTCGTGCGCTGCGACAGGATCGAAAATCAACGACCCGTGGGGTTCACCACACGGGCATTGCGGGATTGAGAACCGAAGTAAGAAAAGGATGGGAATCGTGAATGCGAGATGGACTGTAGCCGCACTGGTCACCGTCTTGCTCCTCGCTGCTTCGTTTCTCGTGGGTTTGGCGTCGGACGCGCAGCTCTACTTCTCGTCCGACAAAAACGGCGAGAATCGCGTGACGCAGGTACAAGAGGGAGACGAGATCTGGATCGTGGTCATCGATTCGGATGAGGACATCGACTGCGACGTTCGTGACAAGGTCTGGACCGATGTTAAGGTGATGGATACCAAGACCGGCGCGCACATCGTGTGGAAGAGCTACATCGACGAAGACGGCATCGATACGGACGACGACGGTGACGGCAACCTCGTGTTCCACGGGGACGACGATTATGTGCCGCACAAGGGCCACTGGCCGGGATCGACGGCCGGATATCTCGGCGAGGACTACCTCGAAGAGACGGGCAGCGGCACCGGTGTCTTCGTGAGCAGTCGCCCATTCCAAATCGGTACACGCATTGCCTTCGACGACGACGGCAGAAACCACGCCCACATCGTCGGACCGTACGCGCTGGATCCCGGCGGCTGGGTCGAGCCGACCGACTTCGAATGGGGCGGCTACCTCTATGCCGACGATCCGTTGGATGCAGCGGAGCACGGCGACGACCGTGTCTGGGTGCACGCCAATCAAGGCTTCGTGAACGCGGTGACGCCGGCGGGGGCGGAGGTTCCTCAGGACAACGCCTATCTCCCGCCCGGAAACGCGGCCGCACCGAACGACGAGGACTACATCCTCGGCCGCTTCGAGAACATGGATACGCTGGTGGGCCTGTACGTCGACCAGAACGACCCATCGGACGTGGCGCTCGATCAGCTCAAACTGATCGACACGGAAGCGACCCTTGAATGGAATCGCGAGGTGTACAAGGACGCCAATCAAGCGGCGATGATTCGCGTCACCGACCCGGACGAGAACCTGAATTGCAGTGCCGTCGAGCAGGTGCCGATCTTCGTGATTGTCAATCCGGGGTCATGGAACCCGCTTGCCCTGACGAGCGCCAACGACTTCTGCATGCTGAAGCGATACGGCGGTGTAGAGAATCTGGCGGGCGCCGTGCCCGACATCCCGCTCGTGTGGTACACGCTCTACGACTCGGGGCTGTTCATCAATCTTGCCGGCGACGGCAGCAACCAGCCCAACGCGCAGGGCACGTACTACATCGAGTACCCCACACAGGGTGACGACAATGTGACCTGGTTCGATACGGCCAGCGACTCGGGGATCACCCGGGTGATGTTCTATGCGGTGGAGACGTCGGCGGACTCGGGCGTTTTCGAGTTCCGCATCAACGACATCCTTCGCGATCTGGGCTTTGACTCGCTGGATGTCCGCGATGTGCTCACGGCCTACTACGTCGATCCGAACGATCAAGACGACGTGAAGGTCGCGACGGCGTATATCGAGGAGAAGAACCATTCCAGCCTGCGGTTCACGGACTTCGGTCGCGATGACAACGCCGAGTTCTGGATCGGCCGTGACCCCGTGTACATCGAGCTTGCGGACGCGAACGCGAACACCGATCCGTGCTGTCCCGAGCAAGTGGTCGTGCAGGTGTGCGACCCGCACGAAGTCGATGACACCGAGTGGCTTATCCTCGACGAGTTGTCGAGCAACTCGCCGATCTTCTTCACCCACACCGGGATGCGGTTGATCTCGGTCTGGGACGCGGCGGGCGTCGGCGATCCCGATGCTCAGGGCGGCTACTCGCTCGAACTGGACAACTGGGAACTCGAGGCGTTCAACGAGGACTCGGTGTTCGCGCGCTACAACGACGTGATCTACACCGATCAGGCGATGATGGAACTGGGCGATGCCAATACGGCGACGTCGTTCCCGCCGGAGATCCAGTCCACGCGAGTGGACAACGACGTCTCGTTTGCCGTGTTCGAGATCGCGGATACGCAGGTCTTCGACGGCCAGTCCACTCAGATGTACTTCCTGGATCGCCAAGGAAACCGCGTATCCGGATACCTCAACTCGGATTGCGCGTTCATCGAGGTCATCGATCTCGATCAGGACGAGGATCAGTATCGGCGCGAACGCATCGATGGATTCTGGGACGGCGATGCGAACGCAGGTCAGAACGTCCCGTTCGGACCGATGGATTGGGAAACCAACCACGGCGATTGCGGCTACCTGGACGAGGACGTGCATCTGGTCAACGACCTGCTCGGGGACACCAACATCTTCGCGCCGGGTGCCTGGGCGAAGCTGTACGTCCTCAATCCGCGCAACGGACGTTGGGCGCCGGTCGACCTGCTCGAAACCGCCGTCGATTCCGGCACGTTCGTGTCCGTCACCTGCATCGACTTGGTCGACGTCTACGAGTGCTCGCCATCGTTGGGTGTCTTGCCGGGCGACACGTTGCTCGCCGTGTACAACGACCCGTCGAACCATTCCGACGTGGCGTGGATCTCCATCAAGGTGGGGATCGGCGGCGCCGTGATGGCCGGCTCACAGACGTCGTTCGTGGACGCAGACGGTTACGATGTGGCTGCTTACGTTGAGGGCGATCTGATCTACGTGCAGGTCGTCGACGAGTCGGTCTCGGGTGCGGGCTCGTTGTCCGATGCCGTGACCATCGACGGCGTAACGTACGACCTGACGGCCGTTGCCGGCGAACCCGGAACGTTCGTCACCGAAGGCCTCGATCTGGGACTGCTGGAGGGCGACGAGATCACGGCAGTCTACGTCGATCCGTCCGACAGCGCAGACACCAGCTCGGACACCGTCGCGATCGTTGGATCGGAACTCAACGTCGAGCGCTTCTACGCGGCGCCCACCCCGTTCTCCGACACGGTGACCTTCGGGTACGTCGGATCGGGACTGGCCGAGACATTCTCCGTGGCCGTGTACGACATGGCCGGGCGGTTCGTATGGTCGACCGATGCCGAGAACGTACTGGATGTAAGTTGGGACGGCAGAAACGCCGACGGCCGATTGATGGCCAACGGCGCCTACCTCTACGTCGTGCTTGCCTCGGACGGAGAGCGAATCTTCTCCGACAAGGGCAGCCTGTTCATCCTCCGGTAGACGCTGGAGGACGCGCCGCCTGGAGGGTCCCCCCCCCAGGCGGCGTTTTCTTTGCTCGATAGGGCTGCTAGAATCCTGTGGGAGGAAGGAGGCTGGCATGTCGGAGCACCCCATTGCGGTGCAATTCAGCGATCTTCGCGGGTTCTCCTCGTTCACGGCCGCACACGGGGACGAGAAGGCGTTCAAGATCGCGCGTGAATTCGTCGATCTCGTCGGAACGAAGGTCAACGAGCACGGCGGAGAGCTTCTCAAGACCTACGGCGATGGCGTGATGACCTCCTTCGATGACGCCGAACAAGCCGTCCGCTGTGCGGCCGAGATGCAAGAGACGCTGTCCAGCACGTATGCCAGCGGTGATGAGGAGCGTCTCATCTCGGCGGGCATCGGTCTGACCTGGGGAACGGCGATCCGAACCGACGGCGACCTGTTCGGTCACTCGGTGAACCTGGCCAAGCGCCTGGCGGACGAGGCCAAGGGCGGACAGATTGTCACCTCGTCATCCGTCGTCGATGTCGCCGGGACGCTGCAGGGGGTCACGTTTCGCGACATGGGGGAACGCAGCCTCAAGGGGGTCGGCGACTATCAGCTGTATGAGGTCGTCTGGCGGCCCGAAGTGGCCCGCATCGAGACGGCCGATGACTACATGGACATCGTCCTGACCGACGATCAGCGGATCATTGTCGAGCTGGGGAAGTCGATGAAACAGACGCTCGACGAAGTGATCAACAAGCTGGAAGAGGAAGCAGAAGGCGGCCCGGAAACCGGATTGGGCCGGTTCATCAAACGGATGGTGGCCAACAAGATCGCCAAGTCGCTGCCGACATGGGTCGACTGGGCGCAGTCCCGCGCAGGCCTGGGAATCGAGCATGCGATCGATGAGGTGTCCGCCGAGTTTGTGAATGGGAAGCTGAAGCTTCAACTGGGTGGGAAGAAGCCCTTGACGTTTGACCCGAAAGAGATCAACGCGGCGTCCGCACAAGCGTTCGTCGAGCGGCTCAACCGGATGAAGAAGGACGCAGAAACGAGCTAGCGCCCTGTCGAAACGGGCCCTAAGACGAGCCCCTTCCCCCTCTGTGATGGGGGAAGGCGGGGATGAGGGTGTGGGGTCGGGTACGGAGTAGAAAGAACGCTTGCGCATTCCCAGATGTCTCTCGTATTGCCGGCGTCAGTTCTGAGAGTCCTCTGCGAGCATCCGAGCGTCATCACGAAGCTCGCGCATCCGCTCCAGCAGTTCTGAGACGATGGTTCGTCCGCAATCGCGGGCATAGAAGGCGCGCACCCTCTTGTGCACGTCGGCTTTCTCGACACGCCCTGCCGCAACATCTTCCTTATGCTTCAAGACGAGATCCTGCGCGGGCCGTGGCCGCGGACCCCAATGGAACTCCTCCCGGAATGAAGCATCCATGGCAATCAGGATCGGGATGGCGCGGCCTCGGTTCGTCAAGTAGCGGTCGATCAGATCGGGGTGCTCGTCGCGCCGGACGATGCGAAGATCGCACCCTGCCTCGACGAACAGTCGCGCAACCACCGGGAAGATGGCCAACGAGTCGCCGCACCACGGCTCGGTGATGACCAAGGCGCGTTGAATCGGCGAGGAGCGCAGGGCGGCGACGGCATCGGCGTCGACCTGCGCTCGTCGCGCATACAGCCGGTGCAGGGATCGTTGGTCGTCTTCGAGCAGCCCTTCATAGGCATCTACGGACAAGCCAATCTGGAAATACTCACGCAGATCCATGCCTGTCCTCCTCGCGAGGGCTGCAAACTCGCTAGATCGTCCGTTGGCGTCCCCATCGCCAGAGCTCGGGGATCGACGCCGATTTTCCGTACATCAGCATGCAAACGTGGAACACCTTGGTGGCGAATCGCATCATCAAGAAGACGCCAACGGTCAGCGTGCACAGACTCAGCGCAATCTCCCAGCCTGGAACGAACCGGGCGCCCTCCGAGACCATCGGCGTGGCCCCGATCCGCAGCATCATGATGCCGGGAGTAAACGGCGGAAAGAAGCCAGCGATGCGGATCCAGGTCATCTCAGGGTTCCGGACGATGGCCGCGGCGAAGATCATCGGCAAATAGGGCAGCAGCCCGACCAGGCCGACGGATCCGCCGGAATGAATGTCCTTCATTGCCGCGCCGACGACGGCGAACATGGATGCGATCAGGAGATACCCGAGGATGAAGTACAGCGGATAGGTGATCCAATGGATGGCCGATAGCGATGCCAACGAGAGCGGCGTGAATCGACCGGCCACGAAATAGGCGGTCGCCGCCCAGACCACAACCTGGATCAGTCCGGACAGTCCGAGCCCGATGATCTTGCCCGCCATCAAGTCCCACGCCGATACGCTGGACAGCATCAACTCGACCACACGCGTCTGCTTCTCCTTGATGATTGCGTACATCGACATCACACCGGTGATGAAGGCGCCGGCGAACAGGAGGACGCCGAGCATCAAGGCAACAAGGTGAGGGGGCGGCGGCTCGGCGGGAAGAGAGCGCGCACTGGTGCCGATTCCCTCGGCCATCGTGATGGCGAAGATGGCGACCGCGACGAGCGCGGGCACCAACAGTGTCATGATGATGAACTGCTTGCTGCGCACGGTATTGACGAACTCCCATCGGATGACCTTAGTCATCTTCATGGCGCCTCCCTTCGATCGTGCGAACGAAGATGTCGTGGAGCGGCGGACGATCCACATGCAGAGCGGTCAGGTGCAGGCCCTCCGGCAGGGCGCGGACAAACGTATCCGGAGCCTGCGTTCGATCGAGCGTAAACTCAGCGGCGCCGTCTGACGCCGCGAAATCGCGCACGCCGGGCAACTTGCGAAGAAGGCCGACATCCCCGTCGAAGCGAACCTGGACGACATGGTCGCCGAATGATTCCTTGATCTCGTCGAGGTCGCCGTACATCACCTGCCGTCCGCGGTGAATGAGGAAGATGCGGTCGCACAGTTCCTCGACCCGATTCATCTGGTGAGACGACAGCAACACCGTCATTCCGTCGGACCTTAACTCGCTGATGAATTCCTTGATGACGTCCTGATGCACAGGATCGAGGCCGGAAAACGGCTCATCCAGAATGACGAGATCGGGGCGATGCAACACGGCGGCAATAAACTGGACCTTCTGTTGCATGCCTTTGGACAGCTTGTCGACCTTCTTGTCCGCCCAGTCGGACAAGTCCATCCGATTGATCCACTCGGTCGCGCGCCGCCGCGCCTCCGAGCGCGACACGCCCTTGAGTTCCGCGAAATACGAGAGCAGATCGTGAATCCGAGCATCGCCGTACAGACCGCGTTCCTCGGGCAAGTAGCCCACGCGTTCTCGCCGGCGCACAAGACTCTCATCGGCGAATGAGAGGCGGATGCTGCCGGCATCCGGCTGGAGAATGCCGAGGATCATCCGGATCGTCGTGGTCTTGCCGGCGCCGTTCGGGCCGAGCAGGCCGAGGATCTCCCCGGACCGCGCTTCGAACGACACCCCGTCCACGGCGCGAACCGTGTCGAACCCCTTGCGGACATCGGCCACGCTCAGTGAAGCGTTCGTCGTCATGGCAACCCTCCTCCCGGGCGATTGTACAGAGGCGATCCCCGGGTTTCACCCGACCGCACTTCGCATCATCGGTGTTGGAATCGCACGTGTTGCAACGAATGGGTTCCTCTTTGAGTTGGGGTGAAACCTCGTTATGATGGCGTGGGAAGGGTGAACCACGAAACCGCGGAGGGGGTACGATGATGACGCGCGACAATCGACAATGGGGCCGCAGATGGGCACTTGGAGCCGTGGCGCTTGCACTCGCCTGTCTCGCGGGGTGCAGCAAGGGGCCGTCGGTCTCGATTCAGTCTTTGATTGACGCAGCCGATCCCGGCGCCACCATCGAAGTCCCTGCCGGGACGTACCGCGAGAATCTCTCGATCGCGAAGACACTCACGCTGATCGGGCTGACGGATGGCGACGATGCGGTCGAGATTGTCGGAACGGAAGCGAACACGCCCGCGATCGCCATCGACGGCGATGGCGACACGACGGTCGAACTGAGAAGCATAGCCGTGACGCGAAGCTACGGAGCGGGGATTGACGTCACGGGCGATGCAACGGCTACCTTACGGTCGATCAGCGTGGACGATGCGGTCGCAAGCGGACTGAATGCACGAAGCGGCGCACAGGTTCACGCCACTGACTGCACGTTCTCCAACAGCTACAGAAACGGCGCGACCGTCTCAGGCAATGCAGAGCTGACGGCAGAGCAGTGCGACTTCCTGTCCAACGCCGCGGCGGGACTGGGAATCGTGACCACGAGATCCGTCCTTCTTGAAGCGTGCAATGTCCGTGACAACGGCGAGAACGGCATCACCGTCGGCGGTGGTACCGATGCGACGTTTCGATCCGTTCGCCTGGAAGACAACGGTGGAGGCGAGCCGACGTCGGCCGATTTCGTCACGCTCGCGACGGCCATCATGAGTCAAGCCGACGCAGGACTATGGATGCGGGACGATGCGGCGGTCCTGCTCGAAAACTGCTCGATTAGGACGAGTGCTGCGACGGGCATCATTGCGTTCGACGACGCCTCGATCACGATCCGTGGAGGCGAGGTGTCCGACAACGGCGAAGTGGGGCTGCAGTTGCTGAGCGACGGGACGCACACACTCGAGGACGTGGACATCCGTGGAAACGGAGGCATGGGCATCCTGCTGGCCCGCGATCCCCTTGTACACGTGGACCGATGCACCATTGCCGAGAACAACTTCGGCGGCGTGGCTGTGTTTGCGACAGCCTGCTACGGGCTCGACGCGGCGCAGAGCTACTACCTATTCACGGGCCGCATCGACGGCTCGGACAACGTGATCCCTGGTCCGAACGAGCCGGACGGGAATCTCGAGTTCGACTGCTGCCCCTCCACTCGATGCCGTCTCCTGACGCGATGGACGGAGGAGTCGACGGACGCGAACGCGGACGATCCATAGGCCGACACATACAGTGTCAGAGGTGTGTTACGCCGCGACGGCGTCGCGGATCCTCTCCAAGGCCTCTTGCAGCGTGGCGCGAGGACAGGCGAGGTTCAGTCGCACGAACCCCTCTCCACCGGGGCCGAATGCGGCGCCTTCGACGGTGGCGACCCGCGCCTTCTTCAGCAAGAACTCGAACGGCGAGCCGTCGATGCCCGCCTCGCGGCAGTCGAGCCACGCAAGATACGTTCCCTGCATCGGGGTCATCGACACGCCGGGGATCTCGTTGGCGATGAAGTCTGCGGCGAAATCGCGGTTGCCCTGAATGGTGCGAACGAGTGCCTCCATCCACGGGTCAGCGTGCTCGAACGCCGCTTGCGCCGCCGTGTAGCCCAACGCGCTGGGGTGAACGAGCAATCCCTTGCCTGCACCCTGATACTGCTCGCGTAGCCGCGGATTGGGGATGACGGCGAATGCGAACGGAAGGCCGGCCACGTTGAACGTCTTCACCGGCGACATCAGCGTGATCGTACGATCGGCGACTTCCTTCGACAATGACGCAATCGGAATGTGCTTGGCGCCGTCGTAGATGAAGTCGGCATGGATCTCGTCGGAACAGATGACGAGATCGTGCTTCAGGCAGATGTCGGCGAACTGCTCCAGTTCTCCGCGCGTGTACACCTTTCCGATCGGATTGTGCGGATTGCACAGGATGAACAGCTCACTGCGGCCGGTGACCGTATCCTCGAAACGATCGTAGGACACGCTGTACGTCCCATCGGGGGCGCGGTCGAGCTGGACGAGTTGTCCCTCCAACTCGACGTTCTTGGGAACAAGCAGCATCGGATGGTAGATGGGCGGGGTGAGCAGCACGCCGTCCTTGGGGCGGGTCACCGCGTGGGCGGCCAAGTGGAATCCGGAGAACACGTTGGGGATGTAGGTGATCCACTCGGGATCGATCGTCCAGTCGTAGCGGCGCTTGAGGCGATCGACGATGATGCCGCGCAGCCGCGGCGGCTCGCCAGGATATCCGAAGATGCCGTGCTCGACGCGCGCACGAAGCGCTTCAATCACCGGTGGCGCACAGAGGAAGTCCATATCCGCCACCCACATCGGCAGAACATCTTCGTCGTAGAGATTCCACTTGATCGATTCCGTACTCCGGCGGTCGACCAGCTGTTGGAAGCGAGCGGCATCGCCTGTCACGTCGTTTCGCATATCCCCCTCCAACGTGCAAGATCGCTCATTCTCGCGTACCGGCAGCGAGAACGCAATTGGGCAAGCAGCTTGTGCACACGTATCAGTTCCATATCAACTGAGGAAAACCCCTTGAGTTGAAACCGAGATCCACCTACTGTGATGAAGTGATGAAACGCTGGGGGAACCTGCCCGCGGTACTCGTACTCGGGGCCACGTTGCTGATTGTCGGACTTGCGGTTTCAACCTGGAGCGTGCGCCGGTTTCATGCTGCGGAGTACGCGACCTTTCGGGAGAAGAACACGCGACTCACCGGGGTGTTTGCGCGAGCTGCCGGAGGATGGATCTCCAAGGGACAACTCGATGTTCTCGAGAGCATGGCCGATGTCACGCTGGCAGGCAGCGGCCAGTATGTGTGGGTTGCCTTTGGAGATCGTGTCCTGCTCGACAAGCGGATTGACGATCCGGAGATTCAAGAACTCGCGTTGTCGCTGGAAACGAATCTTGCCGAGGCAACGATCGACAGCGCGTTCCGAGACGCCGGACTGGACGTCGTCTATCCGTTCTCGATTCCCGGCCAGCCCGGCTCCACCGCTGGAATCGTTCGCATCGGATTCTCCGATCTTGCGGCTCGCAAGGTCGTTCGGAAGCACCAAGTCATCGTGTTGGGATCCTTCGCCGGGTCCTGGGCGGCTGTCATGTTGCTTGCGGTACTCCTTTGCCGCTTGGACGCGCGACGAAAGCGATCAGAGAACGAGCACAGTGTGACCACGCCGACTGGCGTCATCGAAGCGGGCGCTCTGCGCATCGATACGGACACATGCGAGGTTCGGCTCGGCGGACGCTTGATCGACCTGACCCCGAAGATGTTTGACCTGCTGGCGTTTCTTGCGCGTGAGCCCGGCAAGACGCACTCCGATGATGCATTGCTTGAAGCCCTCTGGTCGGACTCTGCCTACGCGGCGTCCAACGACGTGAAGCAGTGTGTCTACATGCTGAGGAAGCGCCTCAAGGCAGGACATCCTGCCCCGAAGAACATCGTCGTCAACGTGAAAGGCTTTGGCTACAAGCTCGTGCCGCCGGATGAGCCCGTGCTGAAGCCGGACTGATGGACAACTGATCCGACCTCGCCGCCCACTGGCAGCGAAAGGAGGGAACATGAATCGAGAATGCATAAGAATCGCAGCCGTTGCTGTCGCCATTGCGGGGCTCCTGGTCTCGGGCGCTGCTGCGCAATCGACGACAGCGCCCGGGCTTGCGATGAACGGGGATGAACTCATCGAGCTGATTGATCAAGCGCTCTACTTGGCGTCTGCAGGAATGTCCGGTTACGGAGAGAGCGACGTGAGGATTCTTGCGCAGAGCCTGGTCAATGTCTTCGAAGGATCGAGCGGCGAGCACTACGATGACACATCGGCAACGGTGGTTGAGGTGGGGATCATGTCTCACCCCCTGATGGCGTTCACGTCGGATTGGGTCACGTGGTTCCAATCGCTATCGGGAAGCGAAGCTACATTGGCGGTGGAGGCGCTGGCGAATGTGAATGTGTCGCTTAAGTTCGCCTACGACGCAGCATTGAGCCTCCTGCAGGACGACGGCGGGTGGTTCGGTCACGCCTACTCCTGGTTCCTGACCTACGCTGCGCTCCTTGCAGCGAAGGGAGACGTGGACGATCCACTGCTCCTCCCTGGAATCGAGCAGCTGGCGGCCCTGGAACTGGGCATGGACGCGATGGAGATGGAAGGATCAGAGGCCACGCTGGTCCTGCAGACGGCAATCCAAGACGCTGCGGAGAGCGGCTTCGTGATGCTCGAAGCCGGCGTGTACCGCGGTGATCCCACCATTCTGACACAGGACATCACCATCTACGGTGTCTCGCCGGAGGAGACGATCCTGGAAGGCACGTTCTGGGTGCCGTTCATGCAGATCCTCGCAGATGAGCCGATCACTGTACGGCTGCAGAACCTCACGATTCGCGGCGGAGTCACGGCCTTGTCCACAGCATTCACCGGCGATGCAAGCGCCCAGATCACGCTCGAGCTGGAGAACGTCCATTTCGTGTCCAATGAGTCCGGGATCGTGATTGGCCATCCGACGCAGCTGACGGCGCACAACTGCCTTTTCGAAGAAAACCAGACCGCCATCCAGGTGTCGCCAATCGGCGAAGGCGGGCTGTCCACCGTCGAGTTGAACGCGTGCGAGTTCCTGAAGAACGAAACCGCGGTGTCGGCTCGTGGAGGGGATACGGTCATCCTACGTTATTGCCGGATTCTTGACGGAACCGACCCCTATGCAGACATCAGCATCGCTGACGGTGCAATGCTTCGCATGAGTGATTGTGTCCTCGAGAGAGTGGCTGGCGGAGGGATCAGGATCGCCGGCTCGGCGTTTGCGACGCTGACGAACAACACGATCACGACCCCGTACGCGTATGGGATTGCCGTCGGACCGAGTTCGGACGACGATCAGGATTGCGGCAGAGGCTTCGCATCAGATGATGAGGATCTTCCTCCCGGCGAAGTCACCGGCCACGGCAACGTGATTGCCTACGGCATCTGCCCGTTCTCTCTGGATTTTCTCATCGATCCTGCACCGCAGGAGGTGACCGTATCAGCCGGCGAGTCCATTCAAGCAGCCGTTGATTGGGTCGCCAAAGGTGGCACTATCTTGATCGACGAGGGCGCGTACCAAGAGAACCTTACGATCAGGAAGCCTGTAGTGTTGGTGGCGGCTGAGCGTGCTGTCATTGCCGCCCAGGACGTTTCGCGCCCCGTGATCGATATTGCTGGCACGGCGGGCGTCACGATCAACGGGACTCGCATCGAAAGCGCGGCAAGTGGGATTCGCGTCATGCAAGCGAGTTGCCGCGTGATGAGTTGCGACATCGAGTCGGCGGACGTCGGCTTGGATGCGACGCTTTTCGGGGGAGATCAAGTCTACATCGAGGCAACAGCGTTCGCCGGAGAAGGTGTTGGCATCAAGGCAATTGGGAGTGGGCAAATCGAAGTCTCAAACTGCCATTTGCAGGAGCTAGCGACGGGCGCGGTGATCGGAGGACTGATGACGGTTCTTGTCGAGGACTCCGCGTTCGTAGACATGTTTGAAGGCGTCGTGATGGCGAGTGGCGCGACCGTCACTCTGATCGGGAATACGATCGACGGCGCGCGACGAGGGATTCGTGTCAGCGAAGCACCGGGCGGTCCGGTCGGGTCACTGACCCTGCACTCCAATACGATTCGCAACTGCAATGACTGGGCGATCAGTCTCTGTGGGGATACGTCGACGGACGATCTTGCGTTTGTCGGGGATCTTGATGGAACGGACAACATCATAGAGGGAGGCATCGAGGCGCTTTGCCCCTCGTGGTTTCAATGGCCTGCTGGATTTCTTGGGTCCAGCGATCCCGAAGGTTAGTTGATACGAGCTTCAGCCGAACTGATCGATGCGTGAGGATCGTGCACGATCCTCACGCATCGATGCTGGCCAACGCTTCCCCGTTGGCGACGATGCCAAATCAGCGTCAAAGACGCGGTTCATTTGCTCATCCGTAATCGCTGCACCGAATTCACGGCATGTCTTAGTTTTATCTCAACACGCGAAACTCCCTTGAGTTGCAGCGGGAATCCACCTACTGTGATGGAGTGACGAAACGATGGCTCACCGCGCGCGCTGTTCTAGTCCTGGGAATCGTCTGCCTGATTCTCGGAACCGTGGTGGCCCTGCGTGACATCCACCGATTCCGCGAGAACGAATACGCGACCTTCTCCAGGCAAAGCGCGGAATTCGCCTCGATCTTCGTGAAGTCGGCGAGCACATGGCTCGCTCGGGAGAATGCCTCGGCGCTCGACGGTGCGGTTCGGCTGTTTCTTGCCGGGAGCGGGCAATACGTGCGCATCACCATCGGAGACGACGTTGCTCTAGACGAGCGTTCTGACGATACCAGCATTGCGGACTTGAACCTCGATCTGGATGTCGGGAGCTGGGAGAATGGCTGGCCACGATCCGTACTCCGTTCTGGAGGACTCGACCTCGCGGTTCCCATGACGTTGCAGGTCAGCGGCGTGAACTCCGTCGGATGGGTGCAGCTCGGCTTCTCCGATCGACACGCCGCATCCCTGGTTCGGGGGCATCAGGCCCTGATCTGCGGTCTGGCAATGGGAGCATGGCTTGCCATGATGGCGCTGGGCGCGATCGCCGTGCGATTGCGGGGCGAACGACGTGCAGAGGCGGATTCGGAACGTGCGCAAGTCATCGTCCGTGGTATGCTCGAGATCGATCGAGAGACCTGTGCCGTTCGCCTGAACGGCGAAGAGGTCGATCTCACACCGAAGACGTTCGATCTCCTCACGTTCCTTGCTCTTCATCCAGGGAGAACGTACTCGGACGCGCAGCTGCTGGAGGCGCTGTGGGCCGACGCTCCTTATGCGGACTCCAATGACGTCAAGCAGTGCATCTACCAGCTGCGGCAGCGCCTCGGAGCCGTGCATCCGGACCCCAAGAGCATCGTCGTCAACATCAAAGGCTTCGGCTACCGGCTGGAGGCCCCGACTGAGGCCGAGCTAAGCCGCGACTAATGGACATCTAAGACATGGACGGGGCCAATGGGCTGCGAAAGGAGGACAAATGAAGACACGACTGAGCATTGCTGTACTTCTCTGTCTGATCTCGGTGTGTGCGTGCCCCGCGGACAGCTCGGAGCCGACGGCGAGATTCGACGCCTTCACACAAGGCATCGAGGAGGTTCTTGAACTGGTGGATCGGGCGCTGTACCTCGCGGCTGCCGGGATCTCGTCGTACGAACCGGCTGACCAGCGCCTGTATGCGCAAGGCCTGATCAACCTGCTGGAAGGAAGTAGCAGCCCGGACTTCGATGCGCGCAACGAATTCGCAGGATCGGTCCCGACGGGGATTCGCGAGCTCTTCTTGGAGGTAGCCCTCCCGGATGACAGTGAGGATTGGGACTTCATTGCGCCGATGTCGGCCACGCGGGATTCCGAGGTGTACCAATCCATCTCCAGCATCGACCACTTCTTCCGGCTCGCAAACACCTCAGCCCACGATGCGTTCCAATCGGCCTACAGTCTGTACGGCGCGTGGGATGCCTTCCGGGCGTGTTATGCGTACCTGGTTGCCGCCCGCGGCGACGTCGAGCCAGTGCTCATCGGCGGGCTCACCTTCTTGCTCGGCATGTTCCCGTTACAGGAAATCTGGGTCTCGGAAGGAGACGCGCTCCAGACAGCCATCGATGCCATCTCAGATGGCGGCATCATCTATCTCGACGCGGGGACGCATATCGCGTCGACATCGATCGACAAGTCTGTCACCCTCATTGGGTCGGACGGCGCTGTTCTGATGAGCGACCCGGAGAGCGGATTCGCCATCTCCGTCTCCGCTCAGGCTCCCATCACGGTGACGATCCGGAATGTTGAATTCAGCACCGCCGACGTTGGTGCGGGCATCGACATCGGCGAAAACGCGACCGTCGAGTTGAACGATGTGTTCGCACACGGACTGGGCACCGTGGTCCGCGTACACGATGGCGGCACGGCGATCGCGACGGACTGCACCTTCTCGGACAACGGATCGACGATGTCGGCCATCAACGGGGGAACGATCGTCGCCACGCGTTGCACCTTCACTGACAACCGGTATGCGGTCCATGGCGCGCTAGGATCCACCTGCACGTTGACGGACTGCATCATCACCGGGTGCACCGGCGACTACGGCGCCGTCGCCACTTGGTGCACCGATTTGACCCTCGATAACTGCCGCATTCGCGACTGTGAAGGCAGTGCCGTCGACGTCGGTGGCGGAGAGGCGTCCAGACTCCACATTGTGAACTGTCAATTGACCGGAAACGCCTACGGCATCGATCTGACCTATGGCAGCTGCAATCCCGGAGGTGACCCTGATTGGGAGGCGCCGTCTCAGCGATCCTATGGGACGCTTACTGGATGGGGTAATGTGATTCCCGGCCCGCAAGAGATGGAGGGGAATCGCGAGGGAGCCTTCTACTACTGCTTCCAGGACTACCTTGAAGACCCGGCATTCCTTTTGGAGCCGAAGCCGGAGGACGAGTAGGACAAAACGGTATCGGCACGGTGCGCACGATTGCGGGGGGGGATTGAGAAGCGGCCATTTGCAGGGAGAGACGGTGGCGCCGGTCAGTCATGCGAGCATGATTCCGTGAGTTGATCGGAGCGTATGCATCCATCACTCATCGTGAGGACTCTGTCAGCATGTGCGCTGACGAGGGGATCATGTGTAACCATCAAGAGCGTCTTTCCGTCATCTCGAAGATGTGTGAATAGCCGGAGGATGTCCTCACTTGCCGATGAGTCCAGATTTCCAGTTGGCTCGTCAGCGAGCACAAGTTGGGGGTCGATCACCAGAGAACGGGCAATCGCGACGCGCTGTTCTTGCCCTCCGGAGAGCTCGGATGGGAAGTGGTCGATTCGATCAGCCAAACCTACTGCAGCGAGTGCGTTGATCGACAGCTCCCTTCGTGTCCTTCTCGGGACGCGCATGTACTTCAGCGGAAGGGAGACGTTTCGCCACGCTGTCATCGTTGAGATCAGGTTGAAGCTCTGGAAGACAAAGCCGATTGAGCGTCCGCGGACCCGCGCGCGCTCGGCAGCACGGAGAGTGGCTGTATCACGCCCGAACAAGCGTATCGTCCCGCGCGTGGGTTCATCGAGCAACCCGATCATGTTCAGCAACGTCGTCTTTCCGCACCCGGAGGGGCCACACACGGACACAAGCCCGTGTCGTTCAACTGAGAGAGAGACACCACGAAGCGCACCGATTTCGACGCTGCCCTTCCTGTATGTCTTCTCCACGTCAATGAGTTCGATCATGTCCTTCCCTTTCGTAGCGCTTCGGCAGGAGTGTCTCTTGAGGCTCTCCAGCCCGCTGCGCTGCCAGACAAGATGCTGAGTGCTACCAGAATGGCAACTGCGGCTATTGCACCAGCCCATGAGAACGAGCGAATCTCCATCGACTGTGCTCGAATGAGCGCCGCCATGCCCACCATGCCCAGTGCCAATCCGAACGGTGTTGCCAACATGGCGACCGCGAGAGCCTGGCCTGCTCCAAGACCGACGATGCGGGAAGCCGTGGCGCCCACGGCCTGTCGAATCGCGAGTTCCATCCGCCGGATCTCCAGTTGGATCTGGATCAGATTGAAGACATCCAAGGCGCCGAGCAGTGCAGCCGCTCCCGCAATCAATCCCAGCAGCAGAATGAGTTGCATCGCCTCACCTCGGATCTCATCGGAGAATGCCGTTGGTGCAGCTACGCTGATGTCTGCCTTACCCGGGTAGCGTGTTCGAAAGGCTGCGACAATTTCGGATCGGGCTACCTCTACGGTGCTTTCGTCCTCCAGCCGTGCCCAGAAGAGAGCATTGCCGATTCTCTCTTCCCATGTGGGCATAGACGCTTGGGGCGCGATCATCCAGAGACCTGCGGCAAGCACGGGCATGTGCGATGAGAAGACGCCGACCACCGTGTAGCTGCGGCCATCCAGCGCGATCATCCTTCCTAGAGGGTCTTCGGTCCCGAATAGGTCTTCCGCAATGTCTCGATGAATGACGAGCGAGTATTCTCCGCCGAGGATCTCTTCGACGGTGAGATCTCGTCCCGAGTCCAGATGAAGCAACCCGAGTTGCGTGTATCCCGGGCCCACACCTGTTAGCTGAATTCCCATGCGGCTTGAACCTGGGAATGAGCGAATATGCTGCTGGATCGCCGGGACCGCAAAAGCGATGGAAGGAAGCGATTCGAGGAGATCCTGATCCGCCGGCTCCGGAGTCGGCGGGGCAAGGATGCTCTCGCGTGGGGAAGAGACAAGAAGCGTTCGTTGATCGACCTCACCCCACAGGGAATCGAGAACGTGGATCGTACCTGCTCCAAAGGTCAGCACAAGGTAAACGGCTCCGGCCACAATGGCTGACGAGGCGACCACAATGGCCCAGGGGGCGAGGTTGGGCAATCGCCCGCCGGACACTGGCGATTCGCCTCGAAGCGCACTCGCGGGTGTTCTTCTCGCCGTGTTGGATGCCGGGATAATGCCCGAGATAACCCCGAGTACTGTGAATGCCGGGAGCACGGCGAGCTGGGAAAAGCCGAAACTCAATGGGACTGCAAAGTGCCTGCACGCCAACGTGACCACGAGTCCGGCGGCAATCCCGAGGGATGCCCCCTCGACAGTCAGTCGAATGCTGTCAACGAGCAGAAGGCGCAGAACATCGCGTCCTCTCGCACCGATTGCCATGCGGACTCCGAGCTCCCATCTTCTTGCGACTGCTGACAACGAGAGAGTCCCGGCGACAATCACGAGAGCCAGCAGGACAATCGCACTGGTAGCGAAAAGGAGGAACTGCGTTGTCCGGCGTTCCGTTGTGAATGCCCGAGAGTATTGGTCAACCAGCGTGAGGATCTGTGCATCTGGCAGCTTTTCCGCGACGGCTGCAACCGCTTGCTGAAGGGATGAAGCTGGGCGTATCCAGAGCATACTATAGCCAGGGTCGGCGCTACGACGAGAAGCCGGGGATGCGCCAAGTGGAACGAGGACGCGGCGGTTCATCGGCTCACGGACGCTGTCATCCGCCGGAATCTCTTCGAGAACCCCCACGATGGAGAACCCCTCAAGGACCTGCCCCACGGGATTGATGCCGCCGTAGATCGTTTGTGCTACTTCGTGTCCAAGGATGGCGGAGCGCGAGTCGGCATCTCGAAAACCTTGCCCGAACTCAAACGGGAGATTCATCACCGACGCGAAGTGACAGCTCACCTCGAAGTAGGTGAGTGTGTAAACCGCGTCCGGAACATATCCGGTGCTGGTCGAGCCAGCACCGGCGACTTCTGCGACCTCCATCATGGAGGCGATGCTGTCGACATCATCCTCATTGTATCTCTCGCTTCCGGCTGAGGTGACGCGCAACAGATTCGCCCCCACGGAGTCCAACAGGTGCGAAATCTGCTCCTGTATTGCACAGTGCAGGCCAAGAGCGATTGTGAGAATGGCTGCTGCCAGCGCGATGGCTGTCCGAGCAAGCCAGCGTCCCGACGTCTGCCGATACCCCGCCACGTGTCCCCCCTTCAGCCAGGATCTCGAATCGCGCGGACCTGTCTCCGTCCCTTGCCCCCAAGCTGCGACTTGCAGCGATTGTGCTACGCAGGCTCTATACCAAGAACGCGTACGAAGGGTTCCCCCATGCAATCAATATACCGCATAACAACGTAGAGAACGTCATGCCTGCCGCCGCTTGAGCAAAACGGCGTGGAGCAAAGGGGAAGTCTCGCCGCGCTTGTCAGCAGCGGCGAACGCTTCTTCAGAGTCAACGACTCGGCCTGCTAGCGTCCCAGCATCTCATCCAGGATCCGAGCAAGTTCGGGGATTGCCTGCGGGTGGACGACCGCTTCTCCGGACATGAGATTGATCGGGAACTGCGAGCATGGGAAGAACACCGTCCCATCCGTGTCGATGATGAACACGGACGGGAGCACGCAGAGTGTCCAGAAGCGCGCGAGTATGCCGTCGATATCCAGCAAGACGGTCCATCCCTGGTCCACAGCAGCTGACGCGTCCTCAACGAATTCCGCACGAGCGGCATCTGCATCATGGGTCGCCAAGAACTCCTCCACTGGTACGTCATACACGTCAGGATGCTCATGCACAAGTCCAAAAGCGTGCGCGTATTCCCAGATCGCACGCACTCCGTCTTCGGACAGGATCCTCTGGAGCCAGATGAACTCGACCTCCGGGTAGGTGTCGGAAAGCCCCGTCAGGAGATCGAAAGCGCCCGCGCTATTGCCGGTCATGCTTCCGGAGTAGATCAGCCTTGGCACGCCCTCGGAGAGCATGACTGGGTCTCCAGCCAGATCCTCGACTGGAAATTCCGGCCAAGGAGCGACGTCGCTGTACCACAAGACGTACTGGTGAGCAGAGAGATCTGTCACTTCGCCGGTTGCAGCGAACGCACGTACTATGGTGTCCCGCTCATATGCGGTACTGGTTGCGAATCCTCTTCGCCGGAATACGATCGTCCCGGTCCTGTCGACCAGGAAAGTGATAGGTGACATGCGTTCGCCGACCAGAAAGCTGGCACACAGCACAATCGACGCAGGTTCGGTGATCAGCACGATGGAAGAATCAGCGATCGCTTGCTCGATCCTGGCAAGGGTCGCTCCTGAGAGTGACGAGGCCACGATTGCGACCTGTAGTCCTTGGACATCAGCCCATGAGGCAACGAGGGGAATGTACTCCTCGTTGACTGTCCGATTGATGGTCACAACCAGCGTATTGCATGCAGCGTACGAAAGCCCATCGATTACCGGGGCAACCTCTCCAGCTTCGAGGCCAAGCGTATACGGATTGATGTAGCGCTGGTGAGTCTCGAACGGCGGTTGGGATGCCCAGACGTCATCGCCACAGGTTGCGCACTGCCCGCTTCCCGCGATGGATAGCACAGCCACTCCGATGAGCGCGATGAGCAAACGGAACGCACTCCTACTCATAGGTAAGGCAAGCCTCCCAGTAGTCCGTCATCTTCTCACAGTAGTAGTCGGGGAACGGCCACGCTGCATCGCACTCGTATTCGTCCCACTCGTACCCAAACTGGCAGTCGGCGGCAAGTGGATCGTAGTTGCCGCAAACACCGTCGTCACAGCGGTTGTACCGTGTTTGCCAGCATCCCCCTTCCCCAGTCTTGTCGCAATTGTCAAGATCGTACGGACAATCGTCTAGGCAGATACAGAGTGCCAACGCTGGGCCTGCGCAGAGAGCGACGACCAACAGGACGCTTAGAACTGGAATTGCCAGGTTTTTTCATCCGAACCTCCTTATGTTGTCGAACAAGTATAGCATACCAGCAAGAAGTTGCCAACCCATGTTAGCATAAGGAGATGAGAGACGAAACCAGCAGTGAGCGGATTAAGGAATGAAGAAGACGCAAATCTCGCATCATAGATGCCCGTCCATCTGGCATGCCTTTAGAAGCGTTATACATTCATCATACCTAGAGAGATGGGTATCTCGAAGGCCAGCGCAGTCATGGGCCTACAGCCTGTACAGCGCGTGGGATGCCTTCCGGGCGTGTTGTGCGTACCAGGAGAACCTCACGATCACGAAGCCTGTCGCGCTGGTTGCAGCTGGCCGTGTTGTCGTCACTCCCCAGGACGCTTTGCGCCCCGTGATCGATGTCGCCGGTACAGAGGACGTCACGATCAACGGGATTCGTATCGAAAGCGCAGGAATTGGGATTCGCGTCAGCGAAGCGCCGGTCGGCCCAGTCGGGTCACTGGCCCTGCACTCCAATACGATCCGCAACTGCAGTGAGTGGGCGATCAGCCTCTGCGGAAGCACGTCGACGGACGATCTTGAGTTTTCCGGGGATCTTAGCGGAACGGGGAACATCATTGAAAGCGGCATCGAAGCGCTTTGCCCCGCGTGGTTTGAGTGGCCTGCTGGATTCCTTGGGTCCGGTGATCCTGAAGACTAGTTGATGCGACTCCATCCGTCCGTACTGATCGATGCGTGGGGATCGTGCACGGTCCTCACGCTTCATGTCTCCTACCGAAGTCTGCGGCGCCAACGATACTCAAATCCGCATCAAACGATGCGGATCGCTTGCGTTGGAATGAAACGGCTCCTATGGTCTGAGGGAGATGAACAGGCGGCGTCGCTGGATTGGATATGCGGTGGTGGGGGTTCTGCTGCTGATCGGGGGCACGGTGATGGTGCTGGAACGCGTCGATCAGTATCGATCCACCGTTCGCAGCGCGTTTCGCACCAGCTGCCGGCGGCAAGCGGCAACGTTGGAGTCGTTCGCCGAAGAGTGGATCGTCCGCGAACAGCTGGACGGGCTGCGCGGTGCGCTCACGCTCCTCTTGATGGGAGACGGCCTGTACGCAGACGCCGTCTTCCGCGGGCAGACGCTGATGAGCCTGCAAGATGACGGCCTGC
>Ga0272441_10003741_pt1 | contig 28561 bp, 37 predicted proteins | sample SSMProp6N_FD_193582 | JGI IMG/M metagenome (GOLD analysis project Ga0272441, IMG submission 193582) | Marine sediment archaeal communities from Little Sippewissett salt marsh, Falmouth, MA, United States - SSM-Prop-6N | ecosystem: Environmental > Aquatic > Marine > Wetlands > Sediment ... | reverse complement strand
TATGTCGGACAAATAGCGGTAGGGCAACACGAAGCTTAAGTCTCCGGGTGTAGCGTTCTTCAACGTTGGCTCCACCACGCTACGGGCTATACGTTCAGGCGTAGAGCGGCGTCCAGCAACCAAGTCGCCTAGGCGCTGCACCATTACGCCTCCGCTGAGCAAGTTCGAAAGCCTAGCCACGTATTTTCCGTAGGCTATGGGTTCTCTGAAGGGCTCCGTGAACGAGGTGCTGACGAGAATGGCGAAGTTTGTGTTTTCCGTTTTTCTTTCGGCGTAGCTCTGCCCGTTAACTGTTAAGACGCCGTCGTAGGATTCGGTGGTGACTTCGCCGTAAGGTGAAACGCAGAAAGTGCGGACTTGGTCGTCGAAAAGTCTGGAGTAGTACACGAGTTTAGGCTCGTAAAGCGCATTAGTCAACTCTTCCATAACTGACGCTAGGACTTCAACTCTTACGCCTACGTCAACGGGGTTGTTCACTGTTTTCAAGCCGCGGAGCTGGGCTTCTGTTTGCAGCCATTCGGCGCCGCTTCTGCCCGGCGCGATTATCACGTATTTGCCCATGAATTTCTCGCCGTTTACGGTTTCAACGCCTTTTATCGTGTTGTTTTCGGCGATGAGTCCCTTCACGTCTGTTTTTGGTTGAAAAGTGATTTTGCTGTTTAGGTCCCGGCGCATTTGCCTCAGGGTTTCGGCGCATTTTTCTGTGCCCATGTGGCGGATGTTCTGCCGGATCAGCTTTAGCCCTGCTAGGGAAGCGTTGCGTTCGATTTCGTCTACTTTCTCTTGGTCTCCGCCGTAAACTTGTTCGCTTGCTCCGAATTTCAAGTAGACGCTGTCAACGTACCCCATGAGGGTTTTTAGTTCTTTTTGAGAAACGTACTGGTTGAGCCAACCGCCTACTTCGGTGGATAAGGTGAGTTTTCCGTCGCTGTAGGCTCCTGCTCCACCCCAACCTGAGAGCACCGAGCATGGTTCGCAATGTCGGCATTCAAACCCGCGGCTTGATGGACACTTGCGCTGGTCTATTTCTGGACCTCTATCAACTATGAGCACGTTAAGATTGTTCTTTTCCGTTAGCTCTAACGCTGAGAATATTCCTGCTGGACCTGCACCGACTATTATTACGTCGTATTTCAAAGGGCACTTTCCCCCGGGAACCCAAAGTTAGATAGAATAACTGGAATATATTTGTTCGTGAGTGTTTTTTCTGGAAAGCGTTGGGCTGACTGCTATTTTCATATCTCAGTCGTGTGTTTCAACGTGCTAAATGTCTTTGGGAGATATATCTTGAGAACATTTATAACACCGCTGAACCATCCAGTAACCTAAAGGGCACAGTAATGGTAACTGAAACAAAAAACGAAACCATTGACGACTTGATTTCGGACTTCTCACGCTTCTACATACTTACCATTCTTTACGAGGGACCCGCCCACGGTTACAGTATAATCAGCCGTTTCAAAAAAAGAGTGCAAAAAACTGTAAGCCCAAGCTTGGTTTACCCGTTTCTCCAGCAACTAGAAGAAAAAGGATTGGTGAAGCACACGAAAAAGCCGGTAGGCGAAAAAGAAAGAAAAGTCTTCGAACTCACCCAAGAAGGCAGAGAACTATGCACGGGACTTTTCAAGCGCTTCGCTGACCTCGTCTCAATCGCAATCGAGCCAAGCCTCTACGTTTGCGCCCACTGCGGCTGCAAAGTCTACGAAGGAGGCTACCGAGAAACCATCGACGGAAAAGAAACAGCGTTTTGCTGCATACACTGCGCTCGATCCTATAAAGAAACAATGGAACTTGCCAAGAAAGCTGCACAAAAATGAGAAAGGTTGCAAAATAAAGAAAACGGGTTTTAGTGCTCGGCTTAGTCTTTTATGGCTTCTATCATGCTCATGACGTTCCACAGTTTTACCCGGCTGTAAGGCGGCATGTTCGGGTCTTGAAGTATTTCGTCTAAAAGTGAAACAGCATTTGAAGCCCGCACTGCAGGCGTGAACTCTGAGCTTTGCAGGGCGCCCATAGCGTCTTTTGCCGCGCGACGGATATTTCTCGGCGTAGTGCTGTCTTCTGAGACTTGACTAAGCACCATTAGCGCTTGCTGTATTTTCTCTTCATACTCCTGAGCTTTTTTCTTCCGCACCATAAGGTCCACCTATGCAATGTCGCAGTTATCAAGTTATATAAGCTTTAACACGTATTTATGTTAGGGTTCTGAAATGCAAGGAAAAACTGAGGATAAACCCATTAAACGCATGGCTGACCTGTTGCGGCAAGGCGCCACTTTAACCGACCTAGCATGCCCTGCCTGCTCTTCGCCGCTCTTCAGGTTAAAAGACGGGCCGTTGTGGTGTGGTAGATGTGAAAAGAAAGTAGTCGTGGTGAAAGAGGGAGAGGAACAGGAAAAGGCAAGCAGCGCGGCGTATGACAAGCTTGAGGCGACGCTCTTGGCGAAAGTGCAGGGCATACAAGATAAGATTCAAAGCACTGAAGACGTGGAAGAACTGCAAAAACTGAGCATTGCACTTTCCGAGCTACTAAGCAACCTTGAAAAGATTAAAAAAATGAAAAAAGCCTAAGCAGGAACCCTGAAAGATGCTAGGGTTTTACGAGAATTTCCCCGTGAACATTCACCGAATAGAAGCCTTTACGACTCCTCTTTCAAGCAAAAGCCTTCAGCGAAGGCTGATACGAGTTCTCCATGACGTAAACCGCAGAAAGTTCAGTTTTGAGGAAGTCTCTTGTCCAACAGTGCCCAAGTGCACCATAATTTTCGAAACAGGTTTAGCTGATGCGGGAAGCTTCAACTATATAGACGAAGAAGAAACACGGAAAGTGTTTAGCGCCTTAAGGAAGGCGCCCTTTCAGACAATGGACTTTTTCTGCGCCTTTCGCTACTACAAAGGCACTGCAGGAAACAAAGCGCCGCTGAAATTTGATTATTATCTGATGCGTGTTATATTCGGCAAAAACAGTTTGGAAATTCAGGTTTTTCACGAGCGAGGCCCGAGGTACGTTTCGCCAGAGGACATCGTCACTTTCTTAGTAAACGAAGTGAATAAAACCTCTTCGCGGAGAACCCTGAAAAGGGTTGAGATTGAACCTTAGCGAGAGTTCAAAAACTTCGTTACAACCGCGTAAACTTCTTTCGCAACCTCGTTTTCGGATTTGTCACCGTTGATTCTGGTGAGGCTGCCGTTTTCCACGAACTTCAGGTATATCTCCCGCACCTTCTGCTGCGTCTCCAGATTTTCCATGACTGACTTCTTGGGCTTCAGCCTGTTCATCACGGTCTTTGGGTCTACATCAATGAAAACCGCGAGGTCCGGCTGGAGAGCGTGTTCGTTTACTTTTTCTATCCATTCTAAACTGAGTCCAGCGGCACCCTGATAAGCCAGAGAAGAGTAGACGTAACGGTCAGAAATCACGAGGCGCCCTTGGTTTAAAGCGGGGAGAATCTCGGTTTCTACGTGTTCAATGCGGTCTGCGGCGAAGAGCAACGCTTCAAGGACTATTGAGAGGCGTTTTTCGCTGTAGAGGTAGCTGTTTCTTATGTAAGTGCCGATTTTGCCGCGGCTAGGCTCTGCGGTGTAGACGGCGTTGTGGCTTTTCCCGAGTTTTTTTGCAAGCAGCTTTGCTTGTGTGGTTTTTCCGCAGCCGTCTAGGCCTTCGATGCAGATGAAAGCGCCTTTCATGCTCAACTTTTTTCACCTTGCGCTGGCTTAGCGTTACACATTATAGGGAGACTCATAAATATAACTTGCAAACTGTGGAGACGTTCAGGAATGCCGAAGGCGTATTGGGGCGAAATTAAGGATCCCGTGCACGGTTACGTGTACATTAACGAGGCGGAGAAGGAGATTATTGATTCGTATCCGATGCAGCGGCTGCGGAGGCTGCGGCAACTGGCGGGTTCAGAGTACGTTTATCCAGGAGCGAACCACACCAGATTTGAACACTGCATCGGCGTCATGTACCTAGCGGGCAAAGCTGTTGAAAACCCGAACATTTCCCGACTGGTCACCGATGAAGAGTGTGATATGGCTAGGGTTGCAGCGTTGCTTCACGACGTTGGTCACGGCCCGTTTTCACACGTTTTCGAACAACTGTTAATCAGGGACCTTGAGCAAACCCATGAGGACATCACGTCGTGGATAATTGAGAAAGGCGAAATAAGCGATAAAATAGCGAAAATGGGATACAAACCTGAAGAAGTGGGAAAACTCGCGGTTGGAAAACTCCACAAGCCAAGCAAAGCCTTCCTAGACCAGATTATAAGCAGCGCCGTAGACGTGGACAAACAAGACTTCATCGTAAGGGACACGTTTCACACAGGCGCGGAGTACGGTTTCATCGACGTTTTCAGATTGATTCACGCCTTAGACGTTTTAGGCGAAGACTTGGCGGTGGAGCTAGGCGCACTTTCGGCGCTGGAAGCGTTCATGATAGCCCGTATTGAATCGTTCAAAAGCATCTATTTCCACCGTGTCGGCAGAGCAGCGCAAATCATGCTGGCGATGGCTATGGAAAAAGCGGACAAGGAACTTGGCTTGACGGCGTTCAAGACGCCTGAAGAGTACTTGGAGATGGATGACTACACGGTTTGGGCGGCACTAAAGAAGTGCGAGGCGTCAAAGCCTATAATTGACGATTTGGAGCACCGGAGGATGCTGAAGTGCGCGTACGAGCGGACTTTCTATGAGAAGGACACGATGGTGTCGAATATTTTTGGGCGCGAGGCGTACCGGCAGCAGATGCAGAGCGAAATCGCCAAGGAAGCTGGAGTAGAGACGGAGGCGGTGGTTATCGACGTGCCGACCGTGCCTTCTGTGCCCTATCACCACGCGGTGCTCATGGAGGATATGGAGATACCCGTGTTCAGCAGAACCCAAGCAGGCAACAAAACGACATATCGCCTGAGCGACATCTCAAAGATAATCGAGAACCTGAAAGGATTCATCAACATACTCCGCGTTTACACGAACCCTGCGGACCGCGAAAAAGTAGAACACGCAACAGCGAAGATTTTAGGCAGAATCCCAACAACCGCAAAAATATCATATTGAATAAATTCAGGCATGTCTTTGTGAGCATTGTGTTCAAGTTTTTGAACCATGCTGTTCAAAAGTGATGTATTAAATGTGAGCATGCTATTGTTTCGGGAAGGTGAAAATCTATGGGAAACGGAATTCGGCAAGTAGGCTTATTCGGAGTGGCAGGCGTTCTGGTGGCTGCGCTGATTATTGCGGGGTTTGTAATCGGAGACAACGTTTTCGAAGTATCAGGCAAAGGCGCTTTGACAATCCAGATAATGGATAAACCCGTCGAGCTTGATCACTTAAACATGACGATAGATTGGGTCAAAATTCAAGATGAAGACGAGAACTGGTATAACTTAACTCTTAAAATTGAGCCATTCTATTTTGATTTGCTGTCGCTGCAAAACGTGTCTGAAACGCTCTCTGAAACTGAGCTTCCGGCTGGTAACTACACTAAGATTTGGATGCATGTTTTGACTGCTAACGCCACTTACCCAGACGGTAATGTTACTGACCTTAAGGTGCCAAGTGACACAATCAAAGTGCTTCTGAAACCGCATCTTAGTTTAGAGGACGGGGGCCAAATGACGGTGCTAATTGACCTTCAACCAGAGGACTTGAATGCCATAGCTGTAAGCCAAAGCCTGAACCTGCGTCCAGTGATTAAAGCGGTGGTGCCTTACTCCGGCCAGTAGTGAAAGAAACATAAAGTGGAACTCAAAATGTTGGCAACAAATGCGGTAGCCTTTGATAAAATTCTGCTTCGTGCCATTGACGAAGCCCTAAATTCTCTGGGAGAATCAGTAAGGCAATCAATTTACTTCCACATCGAAAACAAATTCAACGTTGCCAGAAATGAAATTCCAGAAAATCTTCAACAATTTCAAGGAGGGCTTAAAGAAATCTTCGGTGCAGGCGCTCAATTCATAGAATTTTTAATCATGAAAAACTTGAACATAAAAATTGGATACCCACGGGTAACAGTGAAAAGCAAAAATTTCGAATTCATCAAATATTTGGATGCTTCTAAGCAAGGGTATCTTGGAAACGTCCAGAATCAGACTTTTGAAAGCCAACCACGTGCCCTTTCTCCTTTTCCAGTTTTCACGGTTTCTGCCGCCAAGCTTTGATTGTCTCGTACCACATTATTCCTGTGGATAGTAAACCTAAGACCAAAGCAAAGGTGCTGTAGAAATCTACTTGCTTGAACTGTATCAGGTAGAAGATCAGAAGTGTTGTGAACATTGTGGCATAAAGAAAGTGCCTTGGAACCATTAACGCGCCGAAGCGCACGAACTGTTTCAAAACGCCTACGTTTACGGCTTTAACTAGGCGGTATTCCCCTTTCGTTTTATCTGCCAAACCTAACTCGGTCAACTTGTCCAAGTGGTACACGGCTAACGCTGGACTTGAGAACTTGAGCGCTCGCTGGGTCTCTCTTGCCCCAACTACGCCAGTGGGAGACTGGAGAAGAACCCAGTAGACACGCAACGTGTTTCCTTTCAGGACACTTTCAACATTTTCTTCGCTCATTACCACTCAGTGGGTATTTGTATCTTGCAGACACTATTTAACATGTGTAAGTCTGAATCAGGATTGTACACGATACATTTTCAGAAGAGTTACCCCCAAAAACACAAATAGAAATGTGGGTGTCTAATGAAAAAAAGGGGAAGGTTTATTCGAGTGTAACAACATTTGCATGATGCTTCTACAAAAAGCGCTCCGGTAGTATAGTCCGGTCAAGTATTCCGGCCTTTCGAGCCGAAGACCCGGGTCCGAATCCCGGCCGGAGCACCATCTACCGTGATGGCACCGCCTTATGTGAGACGTGCGAGATAATCCGCGCACATTTTCTTTTTTCTTTTAAACTACCGTTTTTTTAACTTCGCTTGTTCGCTTAATAGCCCCTGTTTTTATTTTAGCTATTTTGGTTTTCTGAAAGAAAAAAAGGGTGGTGGATGTTTGTTTGTTGGCTATCATGGATAAGCGTATTCTACGAGCGCGTAATGGAACTGGTAGTAGCTGGTACTGGTGGATGAATAGGGCATTTGCATTATGAGGTAGTAATAGTAGTTGTTGTTGTCGACGGTTGCGCCGGTTATGGTGCCATCCAAGCTAATGTGGGTGTTTCCTGGCGTGTCCGATCCAGGAGAATTGGTAACCCATTCCATTGTTTGCCACGCTAATGTCTGGTTTTGCCGCATCAAATAGAACTCAAAATAGCTGACGTCGTTGTCATAGAAGTAGAAGGTTGCGTTTGTAATGGTTGCTCCATGCGGAAGCTGAAGAGGCGCATAACAATACATTAGTGTGGAGCCTTCGGTGTTACGTAGTCCGCCATTAAATGAATATGTAACGCTGTCATCAGATGATGGTGGCACGAATGCAAAACATGGAACTGAAATGTTGCCTTGCTGTGGCACCCCAAAGCCTCGTTCGCCCTGCGGTCCTGTTGCCCCTGTAGCTCCTGTAGCTCCTGTAGCTCCTGTAGCTCCTGTTGCGCCAGTTGCGCCAGTTGCTCCTGCGGGTCCTGTTGCCCCTGTTTCGCCTTGCTCGCCTTGTAGTCCCTGTGGTCCAGTGTCGCCTTGTGGTCCTTCTGGGCCTTGTGGTCCAGGTATCATCATGGAAACTCCGACAGAAATTACGCTTGCAGCCAAGATTGCTATGATGATTACAGCGATGAATTTTCCCATTGATGAAGAAACTGCTGCCATTTTTTTCACTTTTGTGTTTAGCATTACCTCAGGACATTTAACTAACTTATGAAATTCGGATTCAGATGTAGAATAAACATTTTATTTGAAACGTGAATTCCGATAAAAAAACGCAACAATAGCAAGTTGCTTTCAACATCTTCCTCAGACACAAAACACGTTTCAAACGACAAATTCGACATGTGATCGAGCAAATGCTGTTGGATGCTCCCGGCGAAAGGAGTAACCGCCCAGATTTTGACAGCGGCAAATCCAGAAATGGCTGAGCCGAAGGAGAGGCTCGGAGGACAAAGGGGTTCCCTTTTGAGGAATTACAGCCGCACTTTTTCTTCCCATACGAAACTGCGATGTTTCATTTTTCTTTAAACCATTTTGCAAAAAACTAACTTGGAACGTAAAATATCTATAAATAGGGGGCTATAAGCCCAAAACAGCATATCAGCACCCACAGAACAGTAAATAAACACCAGCCACACCAAGAAACAAGGAAGGCAAACAATAATGACAGATAATATTCTCTCAGCTTACAAGAAACTTTTGACTCGAACCAAAGACCTGATCGTGCTATCATCCGCTCAAAGCATCATCCACTGGGACATGGAAACCATGATGCCGCCCAAAGCAGTGGAACAACGCAGCCAGCAACTCGCACTCTTAAGCCGCATCAGCCACAAGATGAGCACGACACCAGAAACCGGAAAACTCCTAAAAACCATACTCACAAGCCCACAACACGACGCTCTCGGCGAAGTTGAAAGGCGTAACGTCCACCTCATAAAGAAAAACTATGATGAGCAAACCGCGCTGCCGGAAAAACTCGTCTCGGAAATCGCCAAACAACAAGCCATAACCGTGAACACTTGGAAAAAAGCAAAAAAAGCAAAAAACTTTGCGGTGCTAAAGCCTGAACTTGAAAAACTCGTAGCGTTAAACAAGCAAGCAGCACAAATCCTAATGCAAGTGAAGGAAACAGCCACACCTTACGATACGCTTTTAGACAGTTACGAGCCGAAAATGACTGCAGACGCCATCGCGGTAACATTCAGCAAGCTTCAACAAGGACTCGCAACGCTACTGGAGAAAATCCAGAACAGCCCAAACCAACCCGACACAAACATACTCCACATCCTCATACCAGCGGAAAAACAGCGCAAAATCGCGCAGGCGCTCACACAAACACTCGGCTACGACACCACCTCACCAACAGCAAATGGAAGAATCGACGAAACTGAGCATCCTTTCACCAGCGGATACTACGATGATGTGCGCGTAACCACCCATTACCACCCTGACAACTACGCAAGCTCAATCTTCTCCGTACTCCACGAAACAGGCCACGCAATATACGAGCAAAACCTAAACCCAGACTGGAAATACCAGCCAGCAGGCGCACCATGCTCCTTCGGAATCCACGAGTCCCAATCACGCCTATACGAAAACATCATCGGACGCTCCAAAGAATTCTGGACGCATATGCTACCGAAACTGAAACAAATCACCGCACCCAAACTAGCCGACATAAGTTTAAGCCAGTTCGTCCACGCCATAAACAAGGTCGAACCCTCAAAAATCCGCATCGAAGCCGACGAAGTAACCTACAACCTGCACGTAATAATACGCTTCCAAATCGAAAAAGACCTCTTCTCCAACAAGATAAGCGTCAGCGAACTGCCCGAAACCTGGAACCAGAAATACAAAGAGTATCTAGGCGTGAACATCGAAAACGACTCTGAAGGAGTAATGCAAGACACACACTGGGCAAGCGGCTTATACGGCTACTTCCCAACCTACGCGTTAGGCAACATCTACAGCGGACAACTGCTCGCCACACTCACAATGGACATCCGAGACTGGCGCAACCAACTTGCACAAGGCAACTTGGAAGACATAAGGGTATGGCTGACCAGAAACGTCCACAGTCAAGGAGACCTGCACGACCCAGCCGACCTAATAAAAAGAATAACAGGAAAAGAGTTAGACGCTGAACCCTACTTGGAATATCTCAGGGAAAAATACAGCAGACTCTACGGCTTCTGAACTTCCCCTTTCTTAGTCAACTCACCGTAAATGTAAAGAACAAGAAAAACCAGAATGCCACCGAAGAAAAAGTAAACACCAACCCAGCCGACAACAGCATCGAACACGTTGGCGCCGTAAAGAAAAAGTGCAAATCCCAATATGACGGCACCTAAGCATATCCAATCAGTTCGAGACATCGAATCACCTGCACACGTTGAACGTTAACATTCAATACACGCTGAAATATAAAGAATTACCGAGTAAAACTCTAGATGTCACAAGGCAACGCCACCGCAGAACTAAAACGCTTAACCAGAAAAGCAATTTTTGAGTGGATACCGACAAAACACTTAAAGGTTGCAAAGATTCAGGCATAGCCCTAATGGAAAAGGCAGGGTTATTCCGACACTTTTATATACAAGAGGATACACTCAGAGCTCAGAGGCAACAGTAAATGTCGGGTACAGACACCAAAAAACCTGAAACGCAAGAAGAACTTTTGAGAATTGTGGCAGAAGCCGCGCAAAAAGCCGTCAAATCTAGAGGCGCACCAAAGCGCATAACAGCGAAACCGACAATATCGGGAACGGCTAAAGCATTAAACATTCACAGGGACACACTTTACACTTGGCTAAAAGAATTTAATGTCGATTTCAAAGAGATTTTAGAGTTGATACCGACAAATATTTCAAATAATGCTGAAGTATTTGGAAGCACGTATCTAATTGGTGAAGCTCTTGTCGGAGAAGGAAACGAAGTTGCACACATAGACCTGTTAGTAGGGGACAAAACTGGGCCAGTTGGAAAAGCCTTTGCTACGGGGTTGACAAATCTTTCAGCGGGACACACTCCTTTGCTGGCGGTGATTCGACCTAATCTTCCGCCTAAACCGCACACGTTGCTTGTGCCGAAGGTTACTGTGAAGAACATGGAGGACACTGGTAAAATTTTTGGTCCTGCACAGGCCGCGGTTGCGAAGGCTGTCGCGGATTCTGTTGAACAAGGAATCATACCCGCTGACAAGGTGGATAATTGGGTAATTATATGCAGCGTGTTCATTCACCCGAAGGCAAGCGATTACCGGCGCATATACCAGTACAATTACGGTGCAACAAAGATGGCGTTGCAGAGGGCTTTAAAGAAGTATCCGTCCCTTGAGAAAATTAACTATGACAAGGACAGGGCGAAGCATCCGATAATGGGCTTCAAGGTTCCGCGCTTGTGGAGACCGCCGTACCTGCAAATCTCGCTTGATGCACCATCGCTTGAAGGCGCCAAGAAAGTCATATCCCAGCTTCCAGGCAGCGACAGACTAATAATTGAAGTCGGCACGCCGCTTATCAAACGTTACGGAACCAGAGTGATAAACGATTTGAGGCAAGTAGCTAAAGACGCTTTCATGGTTGCAGACCTCAAGACGCTGGACGTGGGTAAAGTGGAAGCAGACATAGCCTACGAGGACACGGCAGACGCAGTTGTAGCCGCAGGATTGGCACCGCCTGAAACGCTTGACGCGTTCGTACATGAAGCAAAACGACTCGGAATCTACGCAGTCATAGACATGCTAAACGTTGAAGGTGTTCTTGAAAAACTGAAATCGCTCAAAGATCTCCCAGACATCGTCATACTGCACCGAGGAATAGACCAAGAAAACGGAAGAACATGCGGACTAGAACGCATCCAAATGATACGCAAAGCATTCCCAGGCAAAAAGTTTCTAATCGCCGTCGCAGGCGGAATAGTTCCAGAAACAGCCAAAGAAGCCTTAGCACAAGGCGCAGACATACTAATCGTTGGAAGATACATCACCCAGTCAAAAGACATCGAACGCGCAGTAAGAGACTTCTTAGAATTGACGTCGAGCATGCGTGAAGACATCGACCTGTTCAGAGTACACACAGAATAAACGTGTGAAAAAACTCTTTTTTTCTTTTTCATTTTTTGTTAAGTGAGTATTTTGAGCACTAAGAAAGCTAGAAAGAAAATAAATCCCGCTATCAAGAACTGAGGTAGAAAACCCAGCATTTCTGCAAGAAACGGACCCAGAAAAGAGCCGGAGGCGGCACCTAAACCGACAAGTCCGTCAAACAACCCTGTTCTCCCAGTTGGAATCAGCTCCATTGAAAGAGAAAGCGTGAGAATATAATAGAACGCGTACGCGAACCCCAAGAAAACCAAGATGACTGACGCTAAAAGGGTCATTGAAACCATGAAGTTAACGATTACAACCAGCAAAAAGACAAGGGCGCTTCGGAGAAGCACCAGTCGTCGCATGTGTGCTTTCGCTGCGGGAGACGCTGCGCTTCTTCCAGCCAAGAAGTAACCCACAACTGCTCCGCCGGAGCTTAGCATGTAGACCATGAAAACCATGCTTGTTGGAAACGATAGTTCCTGAACGAAAAACACGGGCAGCGGCGTGAAGAACAGGCTGGAAGCGAGAGAGAACAGGACCAGCGCTAGTCCAAACGCGGTGAAGCTTTCGGCTTTGAATTTCTCGCGCAGAGGCAGACCATCCATCATCTTAGAGAACGTGCCCATGCCTCGATGGGTGTAGTCAAGCTTTTTTTCTATGTTTACCAGTCGGCGTTCAAAAATCATAATTGGGTCCGCCACGAGGAGTATGGATAAGGCGAAGGCGACTAGATTTAAGCCGCTGCACAGAAGCAGAATGTGGGTGGAGCTTAATGCGGTTGCCGACGCGAATAAGCCGAGGAGTAAACCGATGAGCCAGCCTATCTCCGTGAAGCCTTCATATAGCGCGTATGATTTTCCCCATTCTTCGCGTGAGTAGTGCTCGGCGATTAGAACGTTTTTCGGGGCCTCATGTGCCGCATGCAGCATCGACATTACCGCGTAGAGAATAATGAACGTTAAGATGTTTGTGCCGAACGTGAAGAGGTACAGGAGAACCGTGGCTGAAATGAACGAGAGGAGAATGTATAGTTTGAATCGTCGGGTTTTGTCGCAGATGTAGCCCCAGAAAAACGAGGCGGGTATGGCTGAGAAAAGGGCGATTGAAGTCATTATGCCCAGGTCAACCAGTGATCCTCCAATCGTCGGCGATACCACGTACAGTGGGATGAAAACTGACAGTAAGCCGAACGCGATTTCGTGGAAGAAAAATCCCAGCCGCCACATAGCCACAGCACCACGGCGAAGGCGGATTAAAACATTTGCCCATAAATAAACAGAAAGTCTCGTCGTGAAATAACGGGAGAAAGCCTATTTTTTCATAAATCCTTAATAGAGAGATACCCAACTTCATACTCCGCTGGAGTTGATCAGCAAATGGCTAAGTTCAAGGTAATAGTGTCCGACCCTGAGGCTGGAACCTCAAAAATAGTTGAGCTTGAAGAAGCACGTGCAGCTCCCTTCATAGGAAGGAAAATCGGAGAATCAGTAGACGGCGCGGTAGTGGATTTGCCAGCGCACAAACTGAGGATAACAGGCGGCTCAGACAGGGACGGCGTCCCAATTAGACCAAACGTTCACGGCGGAGTCCGCCGAAACGTTGTGCTGAGCGGCGGCGTCGGTTTTAAACCCCACCGCAAAGGGGAAAGAAGACGAAAGACCGTTCGCGGAAACGTAATAACTGACGAAATCGTTCAGATAAACACGAAAATCACTGAAAAGCCGAAAAAGCCTGTAGAAACCAAAACAGAGCAAGCCACCCAGAAGCCTGAAGCTACAGCCTTAGAGAAAAGCGAAGAATAAATCCGCTTAAATTTTTCGTTTCTTGACAAACCAGCATATTTGGATCCTAATAGAGATTCTATGCAGAAACCTATAGAGGGGGTCTATCTGCCCAGCCTCAGCTCAGAACTATTTATAGTTTCTATATAAAGGGGGTATAGACTGCTTCGAGCAACTAGTCGCTGCGTTTCTGGAAGACTTATTAACTCCCATAATTTATTCCTTCACTAATTCATGAGCATTTGTGGATAAGAAGAGAATGAGCAGTAAAAGTAAAGCCCTTCCTAAACAGCCAGAAGTCAACATCGGCACCATAGGACACGTAGACCACGGAAAAACAACGTTGGTGCAATCGTTAACTGGCGTTTGGGCGTCACGGCACAGCGAAGAACTGAAAAGAGGCATAACCATACGCTTAGGCTACGCTGACATGGCAATCTACAAATGCCCCAAATGCGAAACACCAAAAAACTACACAGTAAAACCTGTCTGCCCCAACTGCGGAACAAAACCTGAGTTCGTTCGCGCCATAAGCTTTGTCGATGCTCCAGGACATGAAGCGTTAATGGCAACCATGCTTTCAGGAGCAGCGGTGATGGATGGAGCTATCCTTGTTATAGCAGCTGATGAACCGTGCCCTCAACCCCAGACTCGAGAGCATCTAGCTGCGGCAGAAGTTATTGGTATAAAAAACATAATCATCGTTCAAAACAAGATTGACATTGTCGAGGAGAAAAGAGCGCGCGAGAGTTACGAAGAAATAAAGAACTTCGTTAAGGGAACAGTTGCAGAAAACGCGCCTATAATTCCTGTTTCGGCACAGCATGAAATAAACGTTGATGTGCTGCTCAACGCGATAGAGGAAATTATACCCACGCCTGAAAGGGATGAAACGAAGCCACCACTGATGTATATTATTCGCTCCTTTGACGTTAACAAGCCTGGAACTTCAATCGAGGAGTTGGAGGGAGGCATAATCGGAGGAACCATAGCGCAGGGCAAATTTGCTGTTGGAGACGAAATAGAGATACGCCCTGGCATAAGCGTTGAGAGAGAAGGCAAAACCGTCTATAACCCGCTGATTAGTGAAATAGTTAGTTTACACGCAGGCGAAAAAAACATAAAAGAGGCGACCTGCGGAGGGCTAGTCGGCGTGGGAACCCTGCTAGATCCATCCTATTCGAAGGCAGACGGTTTAAACGGGAACATAGCGGGAAAAACAGGTTTGCTTCCACCAACAGTATCAGAATTAACTTTAGAAACACACGTTTTAGAGAGGGCTGTAGGAACAAAAGAGCTGTTGAAAGTTGAAAAAATTAACCCTGGTGAATTATTGCTTCTTCACGTAGGTGCCGCTGTGAATCTCGGCAAAGTTGTTTCGATAAAGAAAAACGTGGTCAAAGTTAAGTTGACCCGACCAATCTGTGCACAGCCAAACTCGAGAGTTTCCATAAGCAGAAAGATAACTGCTCGCTGGAGACTCATAGGGTACGGAATAATGTTAGATGAGGCTGCATAGCCAAAGTTTACTCGGAATAGTCTGTTAGCCCTTGAGTGTTCAATAACTCGTGTGCTTTTTGCAGCACGTTTTTCGCGTTTTTGAAAGTGAGTTTTTTCATAGCGTGTTGATAGTTCAGCCAAGTATACCCCACATGTTCGAAGGATAACTTGACTTGTTCCGTGTGGGTTTCGATTAGAAAAAATATCACCTCTTTATGTATTGTTGTGCCTTGCCTTCTGTAGAAGTATTCAATTTTTTCTCTGAAGTTATCAATAAATCGGGCGTCAACTATGCCTGTTTCCTCTTGGAGTTCCCTGATAACCGTGTCTTTCTCGCTTTCGTTCGACTCAACGTTGCCTTTTACAAAATCCCAGTGACCTGCGCCATAACGAAGGAGAAGATATTTTACCTCACTGCTTTTCAGAAACACGACGGCACCGCAGGATTTCTCGCGAAACACCAGTCTTTCACCAAATCCATTTTTTTGTTTTGCTCATTATACACAGGGGCAATTTAAAAGTGATACGGAAGTTTGCGAATACACAGTTGAACGTTTGGTGTTGTTGTGACTGCGCTATATTGTCGAGTGGAGGTGGAATGACAAAAACAAATAGTTTTAAGTTTTATTCGCAGAGAACCTATGGAAGAGGGGCAGGGGTTAAAGGTGGTTTTCACAGGTGAAAAGGGAAACTGTTAAGGTTATTCTGGACTCAAACGCCTTGTTTGTTCCGTTTCAATTCAAAATTGACATTTTCGAGAGCTTGGAACAGTTGTTGGAAAGGAGCCATGAGGTGATTTTGCTTTCTCCAATCAAACGGGAACTAGAGGCACTCACTAAAAAGGGTTCACCTAAAATGCGTAAAAACGCGTTGTACGCGCTAAAACTTGCAGAGAAATGCAAGTATGTTGAAGTTGATGCCCCAGCTTCAGCGCTTGCAGATGATGTTATAGTGAAAATAGCCAAAGAGTGGAAAAGCCCTGTATTTACCAACGATAGACAGCTGAAGAAGAGGCTAAGAGATATAAGTGTGCCAGTGATTTATGTGAGACAAAAATCGCGTCTAGAGATTGACGGGATGATATAACTATATGTTTAAGCTTATAACGCTTCAAGATACTATTCGAATTCCGCCCGAAACGTTCGGCTCCCCTCTTGAAAAAGTAGGTCGCGACCAAGTCAAGTCTAAATATGAGGGAATTGTAGACGAGGAAATGGGCTACGTCATAGCAGTAACTGGTGTTGAGGTAAGCCCTACAGGAAAGATAATTCCTGGTGACGGCGCCACCTATCACAAAGTAACGTTTTCTCTGTTAACGTTCTATCCCATCATTCAGGAGATAGTAGAGGGAGACGTTGTGGAAATCGCGGATTTCGGAGCGTTCGTGCGCATAGGCCCAGTAGACGCATTGCTACACGTTTCACAACTTATAGATGACTACATGTCTTATGATGAAAAACAAGGGGTCTTGCTGGGAAAAGAAACCAAAAGAAAACTGACGAGCGGAGACCAACTGCGCGTTAGGATAACAGCTGTTTCTCTCGGCAGGGCAGGAAGTTCGGGGAAGATTGGTGTAACGGCTAGGCAACCGTTCCTAGGAAAGTTAGAATGGCTCAAGCTGGACTCTACCAAAACAAAAGAAGACTCAGGGAATAAAGCAGCAGAAAGCGAAAAAGAACAAGGTAAAGCAGAGGAGTAACGAAAATGAACAAGAAAGCATGCACGAACTGTCATTTTATAACCAAAGACAACGTATGCCCGAAATGCAGATCAACGAGCCTAAGTGAAGACTTCAGCGGTATAGTTATAATGTTTGATCCGGAAAACTCGGCTATAGCAAAAGCTATGAGCATAAAAGAGAAAGGGCGTTACGCGTTAAAGGTTAGATGACTCTTAACTCCAACCGTAACAACGTAAGTATACAATTGGCACGGTTATGGTGAGAACTGTACCAGTTCAAGGTCGAAAAGAAATGGCTATTGCGTATAGTGTTACTCCAGAACTTCGTGTGAAACTTAAAGAACCTTTTGGCATTTTAATTCGAGGCTCGTTTGACGAAACCATGGAAAAAATGGAAAACATTGTGAAACAAGAAAAACCGCCCAAGATAGTATCTGTCGGAGATACGGTTTCACGGAATCTCCATGCATATCAGATGACCCCTCAACTTTCGATTACAGACAACAAACGCATGAGAAAAAGAGTAAAACCAGAAGCATTCACAGGTAAGAAGATTGTTCACGTTAAAAATCCTCAAGGAACAATAACTGAAGAAGCGATCGCAGTAATAAGAGAAGCCCTAGAAAGTGACGAGCAGTTTCATATAATCGTGGACGGAGAGGAAGACCTGCTAGCGCTTATTGCCGTTTTGTACGCGCCAGAAAAATCTTTGATTGTTTATGGACAACCCTACGAGGGCATCGTAGTCGTTGAGGTTACATCTGAGAAAAAGACTGGCGCTATGGAAATCCTGAAGGCGATGAAAACCGTTCGAAAAGCTAAATAGGAAGCAATCGTATGAACTCAACACCTTAAGCAAGTGATATAGCGATGGAAGTCAAAATCGTATCAACGAAGAAAAATTCTCTTCTGAAACGAAAAGAAGTAGACTTTAGGGTGGAACATGGTCCAAAAGGAAAAACACCCGCAAGGTTAGAAGTCAAAAAAGCAATAGCTGCCGAGCTGAAGGTAAACGAAGAACTGGTTTTTATTAAGAAAATGAAAACCATGACAGGAACAACCACTGCCGTCGGAGTTGCTAACGCTTATGAAACAGTAGAACAAGCGAATTTCATCGAGCCCGATTACATAAGGAAACGTAACAGTCCTCCAGAAGAACCGAAGGAAGAGGAGAAGGAGTAAAATGTCCAAACAAGAAGAAAAACCGGCTGTAGAACCTAAAAAGGGTGTGCCCAAACCAGAAAAGAAGGCAGCTAAGAAAAAAGATGAAAAGGGCGTTAACGCCTTGTACAAGATAGAAGGCGAGAAGGTCACGAGGTTGCGCCCAACCTGCGAGAGATGCGGTCCAGGATACTTCATGGCTAAACACAAAGACCGATACACTTGCGGGCATTGTGGCTTTACACGGTACAAACAAGCGGAGCAATAAGCAGTTTTAAATTCTAAACGCCAAATATCTTTCGATGATTCAGAATGATTAGAGTTAACGTAGCCATAACAAACATTTCAGCAGAACGCTTCTGGGATATCAGAAAACCGATTCCCCCCATCCAAATAGGCACAAATATCAACATCGTAGGCATGGAGAAAAAGCCTGATGGGTCATTAGAAGTCCCATTCGTTTTGGCAATAAACTACAACCCGTCAATAGCGCAGATAAGCCTGAAAGGAAGCGCTTACGTTTCTGGCGACAAAAACGAAATCGAAAAAGTCCTCAAGGATCATGAAGAAAAGAAGCCGCCACCGCCACTAATCGTGCAGTCAATATCCAACGTTGTCTTCATTGAATCCGTTCTCATATCTAGAACATTGAACATTCCACCACCGATACCCTTGCCGCAAATACCACAAGCAAAAGCACCGGGTTCAAAACCAAAGGGCAGAGACTACAGCGCCTAGCCCTAACTTGCTTGGTTTATGGTTAGTGTACTAATTCGAACGATTGGCATGGAGACCATAGCCGACCAACTGCCACTTTTCGGATAGTAAACCTCATTTGCTTCAGGCAATATATATTTAAAGACGCCTAAGATGTTCTAAGGCTGGATACGCAAATGGTATTAGATAGTTTGGGGTCCTCTCTTTACGGTGCCTTAAAGAAGGTCTTCAGAGCTTCTGTAGTAGATGAGGCCATGGTTAAGGAGCTTGTTAGGGACATCCAGAGAGCCCTGCTCCAAGCAGATGTTAACGTTAAACTTGTTCTCGGCATTTCCAAGCAAATAGAGGAAAGAGCTCTAAAAGAGAAAGTTCCTCCAGGCATCGCAAGACGCGAGCACGTGATAAAAGTTGTATACGAAGAATTAACGCGTTTCGTTGGCGATAAGCCGGTTCCAATCAAAATGGAGCCTGGAAAAAAGAAGGTACTAATGCTAGTTGGAATTCAAGGCTCTGGAAAAACCACTCATGCCGCCAAACTCGCCCGGCATTTTCTTAAAAAAGGTTTAAAACCCGCGTTGATCTGCGCTGACACTTACCGCCCTGGCGCTTACGCGCAGCTTCAGCAGTTGGCGGCACGCATAAACGTTCCAGTGTATGGGAACGTGAAGGCTAAGGACCCCGTGAAAGTGGTTAAAGAAGGCTTGAAGCAGTTCAGCGACAAGGAATTAATAATTGTGGATACCGCTGGACGTCACAAAGAAGAGAAAGACCTCATTAAAGAAATGAAAACTCTTGAGAAAAAAATCCGGCCTGACGAGGTCATGATGGTTATTGATGGTACAATCGGGCAGCAAGCGCTGATTCAAGCGCAAACGTTCCATGAAGCAACACCCATAGGCTCGATTCTTGTTACAAAATTAGACGGTTCTGCCAGAGGCGGCGGAGCACTCTCCGCGGTTGCAGCCACTGGCGCGCCCATAAAATTCATCGGCACAGGCGAGAAAACCGAGGACATCGAGGCGTTCATACCTTCACGGTTCGTCGGTCGTCTCTTAGGCATGGGCGATTTGGAAACTCTTCTTGATAAGGTTCGTGAAGCCGAAATTAAAGTTCCTGAAAAGAAAGCAAAGGCGATACTCAGCGGCAAATTCACTTTAACAGACATGTACGAGCAGTTCGAGGCAGTCAAAGGCATGGGTCCTTTCAGGAAAATCTTCAAAATGCTTCCAGGCATGTCGTATGATGTGCCCGAGGACATGCTGAATATGGCTGAAGGCCGCCTTGAAAAGTGGCGCGTGATAATCCAGTCTATGCGGCCTGAAGAGAAGGATAATCCTAAAATTTTGAATTCTTCGCGGGTTAGACGTGTGGCACGTGGTTCTGGAACAAGCGAGAGAGACGTGAAAGACCTGCTGAAACAGTACGCGATGATGCGTAAAATGCTGAAGATGTTCAAGCGGAAAAAGAAGTTGCCCTTCATGGGTAAAGGGTTTCCAACAGGGTTCAAGTAGGCTCTGCTCATGGACGTTTTAGAAAAAACGTTGAGTATGCTCAGCAAGCATCCCCTTTGTGACCACTGTCTCGGAAGGCAGTTCGCGTTGCTCGGCTACAGCATAGAAAACAATGACCGAGGCAAAGCGTTGAAACTCAGCTTAACACTGCAAGCCAGCGACCTTAACTCGTCCAAGAACGCTGAGGGAGTTAAAAGGCTTAAAGTTCTTGCACTCAAAGGCTTTTCCCGCGAAGCCAAAGAAACCCTGAAGCACCTGAAAAAACGCATCCCAAAGAAAGACGCGCCAACAACGTGTTTCTTATGTGAAGACAGATTTCAGCTTCTTGACGGTTTGACCCAGAAAGCTTTAGACGCGGTCGCTGACTACGAGTATACCACTTTTTTGGTGGGCGTAGAATTGCCAGTTACGGTCGAGGAGCGCGAAGACGAGTTTAAAGCCGCATTTAACGTGAGCTACGGCGAAAGCATAAGGCACGAGTTTGGGCGGTTGCTGGGCAAGCGAATCGCCGAGGCGACAGGCAAAACTGCAGAGTACAAGAAGCCTGACCTCGCGGTAATCGTTAACCCGTTCTTGGAGCAGGTGAGGGTTCAGGTTAATCCGCTTTTCGTGGCGGGTCGGTACAGGAAGCTTGTGAGGGATATTCCGCAGTCGAAGTGGTTCTGTTCAAGATGCCGCGGAAGAGGCTGTGAGAAGTGCGGTGGAACTGGGAAGATGTATCCTGAGTCGGTGGAGGAATTGTCTTCGAAGCCGCTGTTGGAGGCTGCGGAAGGCGAGAAAACCTCGTTTCATGCTTCTGGAAGAGAAGACATTGACGCTCGAATGCTGGGCAGTGGCCGCCCTTTCGTGATTGAAGTTTCAAAGCCTAAGAAACGGTTTCTGGATTTGAAGAAACTGGAAGCCGCTGTTAACGCGAACGCTGAGGGGAAAGTTGAGGTTTCCGGTTTACGCTTCAGCAGTAAAGATGTTGTTAGGCGGCTGAAGAAGGGGGAGTCCGCGCAGAAAGAGTACCGCGTGTTAATCGATTTTGAGAGCGAGGTTTCTGAAGAGGGCTTGCGGCTTGTGGAGGAAAAGCTGAGCGGCATCTTGATTAAGCAGCAGACGCCTTTGCGTGTTTTGCATAGAAGGGCGGATTTGATCCGAGAAAGGTACATATATGAGGTTAAAGTTAAGAAAGTGTCGCTTAAGAGGGTCGAGATGAAAATTCGTTGTCAAGGCGGCCTCTACGTGAAGGAATTAGTGTCTGGAGATGAAGGAAGAACAACGCCTAACGTTTCGGAGTTGCTTGAAAACAGAGCGAAGCCCCTCAAGCTGGATGTTTTGAACGTTATTATGGATGATCAGAGTAAGGTGAAGTGTTGATGAGAGGTTCAAAAGGATATTATACTGGTGCTCGTCGGCTTCTGACGAAAAAGCCGCGTGAACGGGGCAAGCCGAAGCTTGGTAAGCTTCTGATTGAGTATGTGACTGGTTCTCAGGTTATTATCAAGATGGATTCGAGTGTTCAGAAGAGTTTGCCTCATAAGCGTTTTCACGGAAAAATCGGCACAGTATTAGAGAAGCGTGGACGCGGGTACGTAGTAAGCGTATCAGATGGCAATGCGGTCAAGAAGATAATTGTTCGGTCTGAACATTTAGAGCCGTATAAAGGTAGTAGTTAAAAATGGAAAAACAAGATTCAAGCGAAAAAAGGCTCACGTTGCCGCAAGTTAAAAGCGTGCTGGAAGCAATTGGCGAGGAGAATCTGGACCAGTTTCAACGGCGCACTTTGGACTACGTGAACAAGTTCTCGAAAGCGGATGCTAAAGTGGCAGAGAAGCTTGTGAAGAAGCTTATGAAGGAGTTTAGTCTTGAAGAAGCTGAAGCCGTTCAGGTCGTGAATTGTATGCCTGAAACCGTGGATGAGTTGCGGGTTTTCTTGGCTAGTGGTCGCAAGATTATTGAAACCTCAAAGTTGGAAGCAATTATCGCGCTTCTGGATGATAGCAGAGCTGTGAAATAGTCGAAATTGTGCTAAGAACTTTTAAGCAGTAAGCGCGAATAGGAATGAGGGGATTCAGGGCTATTATGGAGAAGCGATACGAGGCACACGCTTACGTGGTAGATTTCTTGCCACATGGCAGACCTGGATTTCGTGCCAGCGGTCGAGCGGGTTACCGAGCGGGAGCTTTGATTCAATGCGTTGGCGAAGAGTTTTTCACGTTGTTAGAGGCCTTGGTGAAGGAGGGGTTAATGCTTAAACCTAACGACCGAGTTTACGTGGGGAAGGATGCACGAGAAGAGGTCACTTACATTATAGGTCGTGTCGGCTTTGACGAGCTAACCGCTGCCGCGAAAGCGGAGCTGCCGACTGTAGTTAGCCGCATAGTTTTGAACCGTGAGAAGTGGTTTGTTAACTTTTTTAACACTGCTCGAGCCATCACGCCGCGTATGCACGCGTTGGAACTGGTGCCTGGAATTGGAAAAAAGTACATGTGGGAAGTTATTAACGAGCGTGAAAGAAAGCCGTTTGAAAGTTTTGATGATTTACAAAAGCGGACTGAGCTACCTAATCCTGTGAAGTTGATTACGAAGCGGGTGATGGAGGAGCTAGAGGGTGACAGCAAATATCGTTTGTTCACGCGGGTTCACTAAAGCTCGCGGGGTGTTAAGGCTCAAGAGATGATTATTTCGGAAACGAAGCGTCTGCTTCGAACGTTTCGAATTGTTCCGAACAGGCTTCTTGGACAAAATTTCATGGTTGACACTTCGATTTTTCCCAAACTAAGCGATTATGCTTCACTATGCAAGGCGGATGTGGTGTTAGACGCTGGCGCAGGCTTTGGATTCTTGACCCGTTTTCTCGCGAATAAATGCAAAGTCGTATTGGCAGTTGAGAAAGACCCGCACGTCGCCGCAGTACTACGTGAACAACTCAAAGGCTTAGTAGCCAACGTGACGGTGATTGAAGGTGACGTGTTGAAGGCGGCTGTTCCAAGCTTCAGCAAGGTAGTTTCGATTCCGCCTTACCAGATTTCTTCGCGGTTATTGTTGTGGCTTTTTGACAGAAGTTTTGACTGTGCTGTTTTGGTCTTACAGAAAGAGTTTGCAGGTCGTCTCGTGGCGGCTGTGGGCAGTGAGGATTACGGATGGCTAACGGTTGCTACTTGTTACAGCGCGGAGGTTCAGCTTTTGGACGCGGTTCCCAATTTCATGTTCTATCCCCAGCCAGAAGTATATTCAGCCATAGTGCGCTTAACACCTTGGAAAGCGTCACCCTTCAAAGTCAAGGACGGAGCGTTTTTCAGGCGGATGGTGAGGTGGCTCTTCACGCAACGCAACAAGAAACTCAGCAACGCACTTGCACCCTTCATCAAGAGCACATTCAAAGTAACCAAGGAAGACGCGGAAAAAGCATCTTCCACTTTTTCGTTTCGTGAAAAACGCGTGAGAGAATTGCCACCTGAAGCGTTTGGAGAGATAGCAAATGCCCTTGTCCGCTAAAAAAATGTATTTCAGTGATTATGTTTTTAATGTTTGGGAGAACGTTTACGAGCCTGCTGAAGACTCGTTTCTATTCGCGGAAAACCTCAATGTTCAGGAAGGCGAGACTGTTCTAGAAGTGGGCACTGGATGCGGTATACTGGGTATACTTGCCGCTAAAAAGGCAAACTCCGTGGTGGCTGTTGACGTAAACCCGTACGCTGTTAGGTGCGCAAGGGAAAACGCGAAACTCAACAATGTGCAAAACAAAATTTACTACGTACAAGCGGACTTGTTCTCGTCATTAAGGGAAAGCGCCAAATTTAATGTGATACTTTTTAATACGCCTTACTTGCCCGTGGAAGAGAACGAAGCGGATTCTTGGATTGGACGGGCGTGGGCTGGAGGCGTTACTGGAAGGCAAGTAATTGACCGCTTTATTACCAAAGCATCAAACCACCTGAAGCAGACAGGACGAGTATTTTTGATGCAGTCTACATTGGCAAACTTGGGCGAGACACTGCATAAATTCGCAGATTACGGTATGACCGCAAGGGTGGTGGCGGAGCGCGCTTTGCCGTTTTTTGAGACTATAATGTTCATCGAAGCCAAGATTTGATGCCGTTTTATCAATTCATATTGGTGTTGCACAAGCTATTATTAGCGGTTTTTTGTACTCCCATGCGGTGTTAAAGGTTGGAATCTGAATCTGAAAGAATGTCTTATTCAACGAACACAGCACCTTCTAAAAGCCGCTTCAAGCTGATTACGATAGTAGCTGTTGTAGCTGTCGCCGTCGTCGTTGGCGCTTTACTTGTAAGCGCATTCATCTCAAGCCCTCAGCCTCAAGGTCAAGATGCTTGGCTGTTCAAGGGAGCATATGCAACATATGAAGGCTCAGCTTCGATTTCTGCTGAGGACCTTGGTAGCATGCTTGACATGTCAATGAGCACAGATTTCACTGTACGACAAGAAATAGTTGACTTCAACAGCACACACGCACTAATTTCTACCTCCTTCCAAATGAGTTCATCGTTCGGGGAATATGGTGGAGACACTGAGGAGAATGAGGAAAGCGCATGGGTTCCCCTCTCAGAAATGGGCTTAATGAATGCATTCGAAGACGAAGACGTTGACCTTACAAACAGCTATGAGTCCACCGTGAATATTGATGGCTTGGGCACAAGAACATGCATGGTTTACGAGTATTCAATCTCAGACGAGGGTCTAACGATGACTGTGTATGTCGACAAGGCGATTGAATGGCCATTGAAAATGACGATGAGCATGACAAACACGGAGCTGCCAGATGGAAGCTTAGAATTAGACATAAACTTAACAGAAACAAACATACCCGCGTTGCAATAACGCACCATTATTTTTTTTCGGTCCATTTGTAAAAGGTCATGCTAAGTACATAAAGAGAACAACGTTTCAGCAAAACATAGAGAAATTATTGCAACAAAAGACCCGAAAGCGGTTTCAACTTGCCAGTTTGCACTTATCCAAGCAGATGAACAAATCCGTGAAGATGGTAACTACTGAAAAAGTAGAAGCAACCAGCATATTTGGATCCTAATAGGAATAGTATGCAGAAAACGTGGGGGTCTACCCGCAAAACGCGGTTTCAGAACTTTTTATGGTAGTATATAAGGAGTCATAGCATGTTTCAAGCAAATCAGAAAATGATTATACAGCTGAAATAGACGGTAACGTTTATTACCTAAGTTTGTCATTGCTAAAAGACGCGAAGCGGAAATACAATGGGACACCGAAAGAAACACTCCCCAAAACATGGTTCACTCGCCTATTTGCCTAGGAAACGCGCTAAAAAGCCAGTTGCGCGAATCCGTTACTGGCCCAAACTTGACGCGGACACACCTAGGCTTTTAGGTTTCACAGGTTACAAAGCGGGAATGACATATGTCTTCACAATAGAAGACCGGAAACGCAGCCCCAACTTCGGCAAAGAGGTTGTGCGCTCCGCCACCGTAGTAGAAACTCCCCCAATCCTAATAATTGGTATACGTACTTACACAAAAACGCCATACGGGCTTAATCACTTAACTGAAGCATGGATGAAAGACCCTCCAGCAGAACTCAATCGTGCACTTGTCCTTCCAGAAAACTTTGAAACTGAAAAAATGCTCACAAACCTCGACAAAAACCTTGACAAAACAACCGCCGTCCGTGTAATCACAGCAACACAACCGAAACAAACTAGCTTAGCCAAAAAGAAACCTGACATAAACGAAGTCCAAATCGGCGGCGCAACAATCCCACAGCAACTCGAATACGCAAAAACACTTTTAGGCAAAACAGTAACCGCTGAAGAAGTCTTCAAAGAAGGACAACACACAGACATCGCCGCAGTAACCACAGGCAAAGGCTTCCAAGGTCCAGTCAAACGCTGGGGCGTCGCAATACTCCAGCATAAAGGGCGAAAAACCAAACGCGGCGTAGCCACACTCGGTCCCTGGAACCCCCGCCACGTCATGTACTCAGTTCCACGTGCAGGCCAAATGGGTTACCACCAACGCACAGAGTACAATAAGCGTATCCTCAAAATCGGCAAAGACGGCAAAGAAATAACCGTTAAAGGTGGTTACATACGCTATGGCCAACTGAAAGGACCATACATACTCATAGAAGGCAGCATACCCGGAACAGAGAAACGCACCATACGCCTACGTCACCCAGCACGACCACCAAGAGAAACACCTGAAACACCCCCACAAATCACCTACACATCATTAGAATCAACCCAAGGAAAATAACGGAGACGAAACAATGCCCGCACAAAAAACCGTGAAAATCTTTGACCTGCAAGGAAAACCCATAGGTAAAACAACACTCCCAAACATTTTCGAAACACCCTTAAGACCAGATGTCATCAAACGCGCTGTTCTCGCCATCCAATCCAGCAGACTCCAACCACAAGGCCGCGACCCAATGGCAGGAAAGAAAACCAGCGCAGAATCCCGCGGCACAGGAATGGGCATATCAAGGATACCCCGAGTGAAAGGTGGAGGAGGAAGAGCTGCCTTGGCGCCCAGTACAGTCGGTGGAAGACAGCCACACCCACCGAGATCTGAAAAGAAAATTGTGAAACGAATTTCCAAAAAAGAAGCACGTCTCGCTTTACTCTCAGCTATAGCAGCCACAGCCACAAAAGAAAACGTATCCTCTCGAGGTCACGCAGTCGAAGATGTCCCGCAAATTCCTCTGATAGTCACAGCCTCAATTGAGGATCTAACGAAAACCAAAGAAGTAGAAGAGGCACTCACAAGCTTGGGCGTCCTATCTGACATCGACCGTGTAAGAGCCAGCCGAAAAATCCGCGCTGGCAAAGGCAAAAGTAGGGGCAGAAAAATGAAGCAGGCCGTAGGACCCCTCATCGTAGTGGCTGAAAACAAAGGCTTAGTTAAGGCGGCAAGCAACCTTCCAGGTGTAGATGTCGCCACAGTGAACAATCTTAACGCAGAAATGTTGGCGCCGGGCACGCATCCGGGCAGGTTGACGTTGTGGAGTAATGATGCTATTGAGCAGTTGGGCAAACTTCATGGTGGAGGAAAAGGCGAGTAATGGAACCTACTGAGGTTATATTTTATCCGTTGATGACGGAAGCTGCCAGTCTCATGGTTGAAAAGGATAACAAACTCATTTTCATAGTGAACCTTAAAGCTGGCAAAAGTGATGTAAAAAATGCGGTTGAGCAGCTGTACGAAGTGAAAGTGGACAAAATCACTGTGCTTACAACTCCTCAAGGCGAAAAGAAAGCTTTCGTTAAACTTAAACCAGAATACAGGGCGTCAGATGTCGCCATCAAACTTGGCATATTATAAAATCTTATGAAGGTAAGAGTTATGGGTAAAAGAATTCGTGTTCAAAGACGCGGACGTGGTGGCTCAACTTATAGAGCTTCCACTCACAAGAGAGTTGCTCCTGCAAAGTATCCACCAGCAATAACTCCAAAAGAATCTTCTGAGTCTTCAATTAACGGCGTCATAGAAGCACTTGTCCATGACCCTGGACGTGGAGCGCCTTTGGCGTTTGTGCGTTTCGAAAACGGTGCAACATGTTACACTGTAATCCCTGAAGGCGTTTTCGAGGGACAGCAAATCAGTCTAGGCGGGAAAGCCCCTGCAGAAGTGGGCAACATCATTCCGTTGGGAAAAATTCCAGAAGGCACTATAGTCTGCAATCTTGAACTTCGACTAGGCGATGGAGGTAAGATGGCAAAATCTTCAGGTGCCTACGCTACGGTCGTGGGTCATACGCCGCAAGGCACGATGATTAGATTGCCGTCTGGACGTACACGATACGTTAATGATAATTGTAGAGCAACTGTAGGCGTGGTTTCTGGATCGGGAAGAACAGAGAAGCCGTTTCTTAAGGCAGGAGAAAAGTTCCATCTGATGAAAGCAAAGGGACATAAGTATCCTAGAACCCGTGGAAGAGCTATGATAGCTGCTGTGCACCCGTATGGTAGCAGCAAGAAGAGCGCACGCAAGGGAACAACAGTTTCTCATGGTGCACCACCAGGACAGAAAGTCGGGTTGATTGCGGCTAGAGGCGCAGGGCAGAAGAAGCGCAGAAAGAGGTAACAGAACGTTTATAGCATTTAAAGAGTTTAACGTTAGGTGAATGAAAAATGCCGAAAGAATTCATGTATCGTGGTCACGATCTCAGCGGTTTACAAGGCATGTCCATGGACGAGTTCATTAATCTGCTTCCTTCAAGGCAAAGACGAAGTCTCCAACGGGGATTAACGCCTGAGCAGCGGATACTGCTGGAGAAGATGCGAAAAGCCCAAGAAGCCGCCAGAAAGGGAGAAGAGGCCACAATAAAAACTCATGTACGAGACATGATTATTCTGCCAGAAATGGTGGGGGTTAAAATTTCGGTTCACAACGGCAAAGAATTCATCCCTGTAGAAATAAAACCAGAGATGATTGGGCACTACTTAGGCGAGTTTGCAATAACAAACAAGCCAGTCAGACACGGAACGCCTGGAATCGGTGCGTCACGATCTTCAATGTACGTGCCACTGAAATAAGCTTCTGTTTTT
>Ga0272441_10003740_pt1 | contig 28561 bp, 26 predicted proteins | sample SSMProp6N_FD_193582 | JGI IMG/M metagenome (GOLD analysis project Ga0272441, IMG submission 193582) | Marine sediment archaeal communities from Little Sippewissett salt marsh, Falmouth, MA, United States - SSM-Prop-6N | ecosystem: Environmental > Aquatic > Marine > Wetlands > Sediment ... | reverse complement strand
TACGGGCAGGAAGACAAAGCGAAGCAGTGCCGACATGTTCACTTGAAGGCCAAGCAAAAAAGAAATGCTTTATTGGTAAGGGAGAGGTGCGTTTTTTACTTGACCTCACCTTGAATGGGTGACCCCGATGCTTCTAATCATTAATAACCTTTGGAAAAGGGGGACGTGATGATGCTGAATGGATTGAAGGCATGGAGAAGTATCGTTGTAGCCATGCTGGCTGTAAGTATGGTTGTCGGCATGGGCATGTCACACACCCTGTCGGCCGGGAATAAGAAACCCGCAGTAATCAAAGTAGGTACCTTTGGAGATCCGAGCACGCTGAAGATCGGCTGGGCAAAAGGCTGGTTTGATGAAGCGACGGGAGTTCAAAACAAGTGGGCTACCTTTGATTCGGGTGCAGATGTAATTGAGGCGCTGACCTGCTGTGACCTGGACATATCATCCCTGGGGTCAGCGCCTACGACGATCGGTGTTGCGCGGGGGGCACCCTTTATTGTGGTCGCCATTGAGATGGACCTTGCCGACAACGAGGCGCTCATTGTCCGCAAGGGGATCAACGTCGTTACCGACCTGATCGGGAAGAAGATTGCGACGCCCTTCAGCTCCACATCTCATTATGCGCTGATGCGTGTCCTGAAAGTGAACAATATCAGTCCCAGGCAGCTGACACTCATTGATATGGGGTCGATGGAAGCGGCAGGTGCATTCAGCGACGGGGTCATTGATGGCGCCTGGATCTGGGACCCGGCATACACGGCGATGATTGAAGCGGGGGGGCACATAGTGATGTCGAGTGGTGACGTGGGGAAAATGGGTTATCCGACGTGGAACAATATCGTGGTGCGCAAAGAGTTTGCCGAGAAGTATCCCGATGTCCTGGTAACGTGGTTATCGGCCTTCTTGAAGACAGTGGATTTCTATCACAGGGATCCGCAGGAGGCCGCACGAGTTGTTGCAAAACGTCTGGGTACCAAATATGAAAGTGCCTTCAAGATGATGAAGGGTTTTGGATTTCCATCTGCCACAGAACAGCTTGCCCCGCAGTGGCTCGGAAAACCGGGTCAGACGGGCACCGTGGCGAAGGGAATCCGCGATACCTCTGAATTCCTGGTGGATCAGAAGATTATTTCAACGCCTCTTGTATTGGCAGTCTGCTGCGATGCCGTTGACTCCAGTTTCCTGAAGGAGGCTATGAAATAGCGGGGAAGATTCAGCCCGTTACGGAGGTGGAAGGTCCGGCGGTCTTCTCCCCTGCAGGCACATACCGTGGTCTGCTGCGGGGTGATTCATTCCATTGGTTGTACGATGCCGTGCAACCGAAATATGTCAGTGCACGACCTGCCGCGCCATGCTCTATTCGTGACCCCGCGATACAGAGCAGATCGGTGCAAAATATTCCATTGACATAGAAGGGCCTTTTTCATATATTCGAAATGTCGAAAAGTCAGTTCTTATGAAACTGTCATAGGTTACTGGGGTGCAGACTACTTACCGAATTCGTGTTACAGAGGTCTTCATAGTTCCGACGCCTTGATATATCAGAGACTGTAGCCGGTAAGAGACCTTTTCCCTGGCAGTACTCGAGTGAGTCCTCATCTGTAATGGTCGCGTTGTTTTCTTGGATAGCGATGTCACCTTGAGTGTATACCAAGCCGGAATCCCGGGTGTAAGCAGCATGATTTTGTCCAACGACTCATTAATTCCGAATGCCGGCACGGGCGCAAAAAAAGAGAGACCAGCGCGGGCATGTGTCACGGAGACGTGCCGATTTTTTTTTCCTATATATTCCCGTGTAAAAACGTTACCAGCAGAGATACATTCATCAGCGAGGTATGGTCCGATATGATTTTTTCATTCGGGTTCCCCATAATGTGCCGTCTGAATTTACAAGGTGAATCAATAGAGGATGGATGACCATGAAAAACATTACAGTCGTTGTATTAGGGGTGTTGTTTGCAGTCGCTGCCGGTGTGGGGATAGTCCTGTACCAGCAGAATCTGGACCTAAACAGTTCTCTGGAGGAGAGTGACAAAACGATACAAAATCTGCGCGAAACGGTCGTTGCATCACGGGATGCGACAATTGCAGAGCTCCGGAAAGACCTCACAGACAGGGATCAGCGGGTGCTGGAGCTTGAGGGTACACTGTCCGCGACAGACGAGAAGCTCCTCACCGCGGAACGAGAGCTTGCAGAAGTGAAAAAGATCCAGGATGGATTCGATGACGAACTCTCATCCCGCGATGCCCGGCTCGCGAAACTCCGGAAAGATATCAAAGACACGGAGCAGGCCCTGTCCATGAAGGATGGGAAGCTCCGCAATACGGAAGAAATCCTTGCTACGGAACAGAAACGGCGCCAGGAGCTCGAGGTCGAACTCTCATCTCAGGGCGCAATGGTTGAAAAACTCAAGGAGGAGCTGAAGAGTTCACAGACAAGGATCCAGTCTCTTACCGGAGAATTTGTCGAGAAGCAGAGCGAGATTGAACATGTACACCATCAGATCCTGACCCTCAAGGGGGAGAATGCCGTGGCCGAAACCAGGATGAATCAGCTGAAATCTACATACGATGCCCTGATCACCGATCTTCAAAAACAGATCGAAAACAGTGAGGTCACCATCGAGACCTTTAAAAAGAAGATCTCCGTCACCTTTGTGGACAGTGTCCTCTTCGATCTCGGAAAGGCGACCATTACCGGGGAGGGGAAGGACATTTTAAGGGGAGTCGGTGACATACTGAAAGGGGTACAGTCAAAGCAGATCAGGATTGTCGGGCATACCGACAACATCCCCATTGCACCCCAGTCCCTCTACCGATTCCCGTCAAACTGGGAGCTTTCGACTGCCCGTGCCGCGGCGGTGGTCCGGTATTTCCAAAATGAGATCGAGATCAACCCGGAGAATCTGGAGGCTGTGGGCCGTTCTTTCTATGAACCCATATCCAGTAATGATACGGCAACGGGACGTGCTCAGAACAGACGCGTCAATATTATCATAGCACCCAAGGCACAATAAATGGACGGGCACCATCCTACCCGGTGAGGGTTCAGTGAAATCACCGACGGTGAGGCACGATGGTGCCGGTTTCGGAAAGAACACGGTGTATGAAGGGATTACGAGTCGATATCAGAGATTTTCATGACAGTGAGAGACGAAAAAAGAGACGCAATAGAGTGACGCTTGGTATTGTGGTATGCATCATAGTTGTTCTCGGCACATACTGGCTTTTCAGAGACACCACGGAGCCCCCGGTGATTGAACAGGAGACAGCCGGGGACACCCTTCCACGAATGGCGAATCTCCCTCCCAAGGAATACGTTGTCGAACCGCTGGCACCCCCGTCATATCCCTCTGATGCGCCGCTTATTGAACAGGCGCGAAATGCGTTACGAGAGGAAGTAGACGCCGCCGAGGCAGTAACCCTGGCCCGATCATTTCCCGAACACCCGGAACGGGCAGACGCCGCCTTTCTGTTGCTGGAATATGCAGCCGACAGCGGAAACTCCGAGGCGGCACTGGAGGTCGCGCAGTATTATGATCCCCTTTACACAGGGCCCGGCGGCAGCATTCGTAAAAATCCCGAGGAGGCCTATGAATGGTATCAGGAGGCCATCATAGGGGGGCAGGAGGTGGCCAGGGACCGGCTGGACAAACTTCGACAATGGGTTGAAGAAAAGGCTGCGCAGGGTTCCGGCGAGGCACGAGACCTGCTGAAGGGTTGGAAGTAAACTCGAAAGCAAGATAGGGAGGCCGATAATGACTATAATGGCACCACGTGTGCGGAGCATGACTATGTGTCTGGCAGCCGTTCTGTTCGTCTGTATGACGCTGGCAGTGACGGAACAGGGGATGGCCCAGCAGTGCAAACCCCTGCTCATAGAGGGGAAGAAGACCCTCTATCAGCGGGTGGTGACACATCCGGGGGCAGCCCTCTTTGCCCGCGCGGGGGACCCGTCTTCCCTGCTGCAGCGGAGGATACAACCCTTTTCCATCCTCTATGTCTATGAACGAAAGATGGTGGATGGGACCCCCTGGCTGCTGGTGGGACCGTCGGTCAATTGCAAGACATCGGGCTGGCTCAAGGGAACCAGGGCCTCTGACTGGCTGCAATCAATGACACTGGTCTTCACGGAGCGGGCCGGTCGAAAGCCCGTCCTCTTCTTCAGTGATCTTCGTTCCCTTGAACGGGTGGGCGCCTCTGCCGATCCCGGTAAGAGGGCGATGGATCTCCTTGCCGACTTTGTTGCCATACAATCAGAAAAGATGTCCCGGCCCGATACATTTCCCGTTCTGGCCATTGAACCGCTGGAGGAGGCCGTTTCACGGGATCGTTTTTACCTGATGCCCATATTCAAGAAGGTGCAGCGATTCGAGGATGTGAACTTTTTACAGACTGCCTCCATTGATCCCGGTTCGGGCCGTCTGCCCGACGATCTGGGTCTCAAGACCGCCATCGTGTTTATCATCGATACCACCATATCCATGTCGCCATACATCGATCGCACCAAAGAGGCGGTGCGGAAGATCTACGACTCCATCGAAGGGGCCGGCCTGATGGATACGGTTGCCTTTGGACTGGTGGCCTTCCGGAACAGCACCCAAAAGACACCTGGTGTCGAGTATGTCAGCACGGTATTGTCGGACCTGAAGGACGGTCATCGGCGTGCCGAATTCGAGGATCTCCTGGCCGGGATGAAAGAGGCCTCGATTTCCACCCATTCGTTCAACGAAGACGCCTACGCCGGTCTCAAGACCGCCCTGGAGGAACTGAACTGGGGACCCTATCAGTCGCGGCTCGCCTTTCTCATCTCCGATGCCGGCGCCATCCGCAATGACGACCCCTATTCCTCGACGGGCATGAATGGGCGTGAGATGGCCGATATGGCCGAGGCAAAGGGGGTGAAGATCTTTGCCCTCCATCTCAAGACGCCGGAGGGTAAGATATTGCGGAACCACGCCTATGCGGAAAAACAGTACCGGGCATTGACCCGGCATGCCGATCCGACGATCAGGGATCTCTATGTACCCATTGACGCGGGTCATGCTGCCCAGGGAGTCCGGAGTTTCGGACGGGTGATCGAAGGCGTGGCGTCACAGATGGTGAAGCTGGTGCAGGTGACGGCAGCCGGTGACCGGTTTGCCTTGCCCGATCAATCACGGCCTGTACCGCCGGATGATGTCGCTACCATCGCGGAGCGCAAGGCGGCCATACTGGGGTATGCCATGCAGCTCGAGTTTCTCGGACGGAAAGGCGATGTGGCACCGCCGGAGGTGGTAACCGCCTGGGTGTCGGACATGGATCTGGTGCGACCCGATAGACCGGCCTTTCAGACGACGGTCCTGCTGACCAAAAATCAGCTCAGCGACCTCCATCAGCGTCTCAAGGTGATCCTCGATCAGGCCCAGAGGACGAAGCGGACCGGTGCCAGGGATTTCTTTCAGAGTATCCTGTCGGCCGTGGCCCAGACGTCGCGTGATCCGGAACAATTCAGCAGACGCCCCGATCAGAATCTCTGCCAGCTCGGTTTTCTGGGAGAATTTCTCGACGATCTCCCCTGCCGCAGCTATGTCATGAGTCTGACCGAGGAAGACTGGTACCGGCTGAGCATTGGAGAGCAGCAGGCCTTTGTCGACGATCTGGAATCGAAAATCAAACGCTATCAACAGTATTACGATGACGTGGAAAACTGGGTGGGCTTCGGGAAGACCGATCCCGGAGACATGTTCTATCGAGTGCCGTTGAGTATGATGCCCTGACTATGGAGGAATCGTCTGTGTCTGATCGGGATGTGCAACGCGCCGGTGCGGCGCCGAGGGGCCGGTATGTCTTTCGTCTGAAAGAGATCTCCAAGAAGTGGTCGGGAGAACAGGGATTTCAACTGTCCGTACCTGAGCTTACCATCCGTCAGGGTGAAAAGGTGGCCCTGGTGGGATTCAGTGGCTGCGGCAAGAGCACCCTGCTGGACCTGCTGGCCATGGTGTTGCGGCCCGAGCGTTCCCGGGAGTTTCTCTTCTTCACCGGGCAGGGGGAACAGCTGGATGTCACCGAGGCATGGCGCAGGAGGAACCTGAACATGCTTGCCCGTGCCCGGATGCTGAACATGGGGTATGTGCTGCAGACGGGCGGGCTCTTTCCCTTCCTCACTGTCCGTGACAATATCGGAATCAGTCGGCAGGTGCTCGGTCTCCCCGTCAGCGAGGCCGTCGAGACGATAGCCAGGAGACTGAAGATAGATCGTCACCTTGAAAAACTTCCCAGACAATTGTCGGTGGGCGAACGGCAGCGCGTCGCCATTGCCCGTGCCATGGTGCACGATCCCTCGGTGGTTATTGCCGATGAGCCGACCACATCACTGGATCCCATCAATGCCGAGGAGATCATGGAGCTCTTCATTGCCATGGCGGATGAATATGGCGTCACGCTGGTAGTGGCGACACACGAGTGGGAACGAGTGGAACAATGCGGCTTCCGTCAGGTCAGGTTCAGCCTCACGCAGGACAAGACCGACGGGACCGTTCACGCCACCGTAGCTGGATAGCAAGGGGAACATGCATGCATTACTTTGGAACTGTCCTTCGCCTGTCGTTGCGCGATTACTTTCATGAGCGGTTGCTCTCCATATGTGCCGTCCTGGGACTGGCGGCAGTGCTGGCCCCGCTGCTGGTGCTCTTCGGTATCAAGAGCGGCATCATCAATACCATGGCCGATCGTCTCATAGAGGACCCGCGGAACAGGGAGATCTCCTCCGTGGGAAGCGGGCGATATGAGCAAGACTGGTTTGCGTCGATGAACCAGCGTCTCGATGTGGCCTTTGTGATCCCCCAGACGCGATCCATTGCTGCCAACATGGTACTCTACAGCCAGAAAAAGGGAGAGACACAGAGCGTTGCCGTCGATCTCGTTCCGACGATGGAAGGGGATCCGCTGCTGGAGAAATGGGGGACCGTCCCTGCCGACGATACCTCGGTCACCCTGACGCAGGCGGCGGCTCGCCGGCTCGGCGTTGCCGCCGGCCAGGACGTGACCGGTCTGGTGGGCAGGTCGATGAAGGGCAGGAAGGAACAGGTCTCCGTCAGGCTGAGGGTGGCATCCGTTCTACCCCTGGAGGCACTGCCGCGCCGGGCCGCCTTTGTGCGATTGAGACTCCTGGAGGCGACGGAAGATTACCGTGACGGCTTTGGTTCAACGGCGTTTGCCTGGCCGGGGAAGACACGACCGGCCGGCCAGCGGCCCTATTCCAGTTTTCGCATCTATGCCCGTTCCATCTATGACGTCGCGGCCCTGCGCGATGCCCTGACCGATCAGGGTGTGGAGGTCTATACCCGGGCCGAAGAGATCGATGTGGTTCGATCACTGGACAGATCCTTCAGCCTCATCTTCAAACTCATCGCCATCGTGGCCATATTCGGCTATTTCGCCTCCATGGCGAGCAACGTACTGGCCAATGTCAATCGAAAGAGCCGTCACCTGGGCGTGACCCGGCTGATCGGTTTTTCCACGGGCAGCATGGTCTGGTTCCCCATCGTGCAATCAATAACAACAAGTATCCTGGGGAATGTGGTTGCCCTGTGCTTCTATCTGACGGCGGAGATCATGATCAACCGCATCTTCGGGCAATATCTTGCGGAGGGAGAGTATATCTGCAGGCTCTCCGTTGTACATATGCTGATCGCCCTGGGATTGACGGTGGTTATGTCCATACTTGCCTCGGTCTATGCCGCCTATCGTGTGGCGAAGATAGAACCTACAGAGGTCATCCGCGATGTCTAAAACCCGAAGCCATCGACCCCGAAGCCATCGACCCCGAAGCCATCTGTGTAACCACGGAGAGATTCCGGCCTGATCCTAAAGGGCCCTGTATTTCGACGTGAACAGTTTGGTTTTCGAGTGTTGTGAACGACTTCGATCAGTATCGCCGTCGCCAGTATGCACAATGAAATCTTACACTGACTGACACAAAATCCCCCTGATACGCAAAAATAGTACGAAAATGTCTAAATTAATCGCAATTGCTGCCGATAATAAAGGTAATGTATCTTTGAAACATTTCTGCGGCATGGAGTTGGTTTATGGGCATATTGACTGTAAATGATCTGAAAGCCGGCATGATTTTGGCGCAGGCCGCCAAGAATAAAAATGGCACTGTCATCCTGGGTGAAGACGGTGAACTGACGGAGCGGCATATCAATGCCTTCAGGGCCTGGGGAGTCACCGAGGTTGACATAAAGGGAATCGACAGCAATCAGGTGGTACAAGACGCGATGGATGCCCTGTCCAGTGATGTCGTTGCATCCATTGAACGGGAGCTTGAAACCTTGTTTCCACCCTTTGAAGACAACCCTGTTATGGAGGAAATATACACGATTGTCAAAAAGATGCAGTTACGACAGGCTGTAAATACGACCGGCGGTGCTACTGATGTCAGCGAAAAAGATTGACAGCATAATACAATCCATGGGTGAGCTGCCAACCCTGCCCACTATTTATATGAAGCTTACCCATCTCCTCAATCAGCCGGACCCGTCGATCAAACGGATAACCAACATCATTTCTGAAGATCCGGCTATTGCGGCCATGGTACTCAAAATTGTCAATACGGCTGCCTACAGTCTTCGTAACAAGATAGGAGACCTGCAGCATGCCATCGTAATTTTGGGACTGAACGAGATAAAGCACCTCGTCCTCGCAAGTTCTATCTATAAAATCGTAAAGGAGTTTGAATCAAGCAGCGCCTTTGATATGCCGGATTTCTGGAAGCATTCCGTAGGATGCGCGATCACGGCAAAGGTCCTTGCTGAGGCGGCACATGTAAACAACCCGGAAGAGGTCTTCACCGCAGGTCTCCTTCACGACATAGGAAAACTGATCCATGCCGGCCATTTCCACGAAGAGTTTACCGCGGTAATGGCCGATGTTGCGGAGACAGGGTCACAGATGTCTCAATCGGAACAAAAGATACTGGGTTTCGATCATGCCCAGACAGGCGGCGCACTGGCTGAAAAGTGGCGGTTACCCCCGGCAACGATCAACATGATAGTCCACCATCACCTGTCCTATATACCAGGCTCCCTGACGAAAGAAATGGCGGCCGTTCACATCGGGAACTCTCTCTGCATAGCCCTGCGTATGGGATCGGGTGGTGAAAAACGGGTACCCATCGTTCATCAAAGGGCCTGGGAGAGCCTGGCACTGAAACTGAGTGATCTGGAATATATTATGCAAAGGGCCTCAAAGCTCTATGAGGAGAGCGCCTCTATCATGGAGTTTGAATAGGGACTCTTCTATTCTTTCCGGTACATGTGAGTTCTGAGAAATGGGTAGAATTTCGTGCAGCGGGTTGACCAGACATGCAGACTAAAGAGACGCTTATCGATAAAAATGAACTGAAAGCAATGATCAAGAGACTGCGCTTCCTGGAAGAATCGGACAGCGCGCTGATCGGTATTCAGAATAAGCTTGATCGGTTGAGTCGCTTCCAGTCGGAGACACTCCTGTCCTATGATGTCCATTCTATCATTGAGACGTGGCTTGAGCGGCTCAGGAAATTGGTCAAAATTGAAGTGTGTTCCGTCTTCCTTGTAGAAGAGGGAGGCATTGACTTCATCCACAAGATTTCAAATCCCGAAGAATTTTCGCCTGACATTCAGAAGGAAATCGAGGTTCAAATCAACATGGGGAACTTTGGACAGGCCGTCAGCAACGGCATTCCCCTGAGTGTCAAGGCCGAAGTATTCGGCAGAGAAACCAATCGACCGCTCAGTATCATGATAGCCCCTCTTTCCAACATGGAAAGAATCAGAGGAGCAGTGGTCATTGTCTTCGAACAGAGCCAAGTCTTCATACGGCAGCAGACATTGAAACTCTTACATATCCTCGTGGACTTCTTTTCCCTGTCCCTGGAAAATGTATATCTCTTTAATGATCTGAAGACTTCATACTTTGATACCATCAGGGCCATTACCAAGTCCATTGAGGCCCGTGACCCCTACACCAAAGGGCATTCCGAGCGGGTTGCTCACTACGCCAAAATCATGGCCGAGGAGCTCCAGTGGGACAGACAAGAGATAGAACTGATCGATTGGGGGGGGATGCTGCATGATGTCGGCAAGATAGGTGTCCCCGATTCCATCCTGAACAAGCCGGGAAGGCTTACCGATGATGAATACCATCAGATGAAATTACATCCGTTGATAGGCGCCGAGATAGTCGAAGGCATCTCTTTTCTGGAACCTGCCAGACCCTATATCATTGATCACCATGAACGATTTGACGGCAGGGGGTATCCCCGAGGTATTGCCGGGGAACATATCTCCATCCAGGGTCGATTGATGGCGGTAGCCGACAGCTTTGATGCAATGACCTCTGACAGACCATACAGAAAATCCCTGCCCCTTGAAGTCGCCCTTGATGAGATCTTGGGGAATAAGGGAACGCAATTTGATCCCGCAGTGGTGCGGGCCTTTGAGCGGGCATGGGAGACCGGTAAGATACCATTTCCCGGTAAAAAGGGAACCGGTGCTGCTCTCGTACACTGTGCCCCTCGCGTCGCCATGTCTTCACTCTGACTTCAAACAGTATCGCTGATTGTGCCTGAGGTCAGTCCTTGCAATGGAACATCTCGTCGGCATGATCTGATAAAACCATGTAATACCATGTGTCATTGCAAGACCTGAACCCCCTTGGCGGTCTCTATATATGGACACTCCCCCCGTTTTGTGATAGGTAGACACAGGTTTCCGGTGCGCGTATCGGCGGAGACGATTCCACATGCAGGGGGACAGCGGTCCGGGTATGACGACCATAAAAAGGATTGGCATCATAGCAAACAGTTCCAAGGAGCATGCCGTGGAGCAGGCGGAGTGCCTGCGGGACTGGCTTGCCGGGCGGGGGGTCCAGGTATCACTGGAAACGGAACAGAACGGTGATGACTCTGAGACAGGGCGCTTCGCATCGTCCATAGACATGGTGGTCGTCTTCGGCGGCGACGGTACGCTGCTCGTGGCGGCACGGCACGTGAAGGAATACGATGTCCCCATCGTCGGTATAAACCTGGGCGGTTTTGGATTCATGACGGTCATCAACCTGAATGAGATGTTCCATGTCATGGAGATCATCCTCAGGGGAGACTATACGACGTCCCGCAGAATGATGATCGATGCCTCCATCGGGGGGCACACCTATTCCGCGTTGAACGATATCGTTATCAGCAGGGGGGGACTCTCCCGGATGGTAAATCTGGAGACCTCCGTCGATGAGGATTATCTGGCGACATTCAAGGCAGATGGACTGATCATATCGACACCGACGGGTTCAACGGCATACTCGCTGTCCACGGGGGGCCCTATCGTCTTCCCCGAGCACAACTCCATTATCATTACCCCCATATGCCCCCATTCCCTTACCAACCGGCCCATCATGCTTCCGCCGGGAGTCACCATACAGGTGGCGCTCATGGATGGAGAGGAGGCCGTCAAGGTGGCCATAGACGGGCAGGTTCTCAACGCGCTGAGGCCGGGTGAAAGGATTACCATCAGGAAGTCTGCATATTCTATCAATATTGTCGATTCCCCGCTCCGTGGATATCTGGAGGTGCTGCGGACAAAACTGGGGTGGGGAGGGTTACCCTAAGGGACGGCATGCTGGAAGAACTGAGGATCAAGAATCTTGCCATTATCGATGAACTGAAGGCCTCCTTTACCGGCGGACTGACCATACTGTCGGGGGAGACGGGTGCGGGAAAATCCATCATTATCGGTGCCGTCAGTCTCCTCCTGGGAGACAGGGCCTCGGCGGACATGATCAGATCGTCCGAGGATTCGGCCCATGTGGAGGCACTCTTCGATATCGAGGGGCAGGAGGTCATCAGGGAACGGCTGGAAGCGGCGGGTCTCTATGAGGGCGAGACACTGATCATCAAGCGGGTCGTATCCAGGACGGGAAAGAACAAGGTCTATATCAACGGAAATCTGGCCACCCTGTCGCTGCTTACCTCGCTCAGTGAACACCTGGTCAACATCTGTGGCCAGCACGAGCATCAGGTCATACTCAAGGCCGATAACCACATCGACATCCTCGATGAATATGGAGAACTGCAGGACACCCGTGAGGAATTTCTCCGGGTCTATGAGGAATATCTGGTGCTGCAGAAGAGGCACGAGGAGCTGGTACAGCTGAACCGGGAAAAACGGGAGCGGGAGGAACTGCTCGCCTTCCAGTTGCAAGAGATAGAGGCCGGTGTGCCCCTCCCCGGTGAGGATCAGCAGCTCCTCGACGAGAAGAAGGTGCTGGTCAACGCAAAAAGGTTGCGGGAATATGCCGACGAGTCCCACAACATGCTCTATAGCGATGAGAAGTCCATACTGGAACAGTTCGCGCGCGTCATCCGGTGCGTCAGGGACATACAAGAGATCGATGGGGCGGTCCCCCTGTCGCCGGCCGATCTCGATTCCCTCTACTACAACCTGGAGGAGACGGCCTTTGCATTGAGAGATTATGCCAAGGAACTCCACTTCGACCCGGCTCGGCTCGAGGAGATCGAAGACAGGCTGGAACTCCTGGGAGGTCTCAAGCGAAAGTATGGCGGATCGATCGAAGGTATCCTGGAGAAGAGGGATCGAATAGCGGAGGAACTGCGGGATATATCGTCAGTGGAAGAGGCGATGGGACGGATCACCGAGGAGATTGCGCGCTGCAAGGAGAAACTCCTCGAAAGGGCGCGCACCCTGTCGCAGGAACGACGTCGGGCGGCCGAGCGCCTCCAAGGAGACATAGAGCGGGAGATTCACTCCATGCGGATGGAACACACGACCTTTTCCGTCCGCTTCAGTGATGTCCCGCGCGATAGCGAGAACGATCCTGTCGTCCATGCACGGGGAATCGACGATGTGGAGTTTTTCCTCTCCACGAATATAGGCGAGGAACTGAAGCCGCTCAACCGCATCGCATCGGGGGGCGAACTGTCCCGTATCATACTGGCCATGAAGAAGGCCCTAGCCCGGACGGGGTCCGTCGGCACCGTCATATTCGACGAGGTGGACAGCGGGATAGGCGGCGCCGTCGCCGAGGTGATCGGGAGTAAACTGCAGGATGTGGCGCAGAACCACCAGGTCATATGTATAACACACCTGCCGCAGATCGCCTGCTTCGGTGACAGGCACTTCCTCGTGTCCAAGAAGGTGGAAGGAGAACGGACCAATACGGAGGTTACCCCCGTGGAGGGCACAGAGCGTCTCGACGAGATTACCCGGATGCTGGGAGGGGTCGATATCACCGCGGCAACGAGAGAACATGCCAGAGAGATGCTGCAGGGATTACAGAAGCTATAGGATGTGAGATGCTGAGAAAAGCAAAGATAAGCGATATCAAAGAGATACACAAAACAATAAACGAATCGGCGCAACAGGGTGAGATGCTGCCCCGGTCGCTGATGAAGCTCTACAGTGATGTGAGGGATTTTTTTGTCTACCTCGATGGAGATCACGGTCCCCTCGTCGGTGTCTGTGCCATTCATATCTTCTGGGAAAATCTCGCCGAGGTGCGGTCCCTCTATGTCAGACCCGATTACCGCAGACGGGGTATTGCACGGGAACTGGTGGAGGCCTGCATGTCCGAGGCCGTCACCCTCGATCTCTTCAAGATATTCAGCCTAACCTATCAGAAGGAATTTTTTGAGAGTGTCGGGTTCCACGAAACGGCAAAGGAGACCCTTCCCGAGAAGATATGGTCGGACTGTTTCAAATGTCCAAAATATCCCGACTACTGCGACGAAACCGCCATGATCATCGAACTGTGACGGATAGGGAAGATGATACGGGGAAGATCCTATCTCTACTGCATATACCTTGGTGCCTGCCTGATGCTGGCGGCCTGTGCCGCAGTGCCTGAACGGGCTGACCGGGAGGCCGTGCACCCCCTCGTCGTCGTCGAATCGTCGGAGGTTCCCTTTCCTGCCGATGATCTCGACACGGAAAGTCTGAGGCGCGCCATCGAACAGAGCCTCACCTATTACGACCGCGTGCCCGCAACGACCGTCTTCTCCTTCGGGCGGGACTGTTACACACTCAGTGACATGAAGGCCTCCCTGCTGGAGTTTCTGGAAATCGTCGCTGCCTCACGGTCCGATGATGAACGGAACAAGCGGATAGGGGATGCCTTCCGGGTATATAAATCGGTGGGCCGGGGGGTACCGGGGCGTGTCCTCTTTACCGGATACTATGAACCGCTCCTCCATGGATCGCTGGAGAAGACAGATCGGTACCGCTATCCCCTCTATCGCATACCCGACGATCACGTCACCATAGACCTGGGACAGTTCAGAGACCGCTATCGCGGTGAGAGCGTCATCGCCCGCATAGACAGAGGAAGGATCGTTCCCTATTATACCCGCAGGGACATCGATGTGGACGATCGTCTGAAGGGGCGGGGCCTGGAGCTCGCCTGGGTCGATGACCCCGTGGACCTCTTCTTCCTGCACATACAGGGTTCCGGTATGGTAGAACTACCCGACGGCACGGTCATGAAGGTAAGTTACGCCCACAAGAACGGCCATCCCTACCGGAGTATTGGCAGGTTGCTCGTCGACAGGGGAAAGATGTCACTGGAGGGCTCGTCTCTGCAGAGCATCAAGCGGTACCTGAGGGACCATCCCCAGGAGATGGCCGACATACTGGCACACAATGAGAGTTATGTCTTCTTTCGCCGGGTCGAAGAGGGGCCCATCGGGTGTCTCGATGTCCCCGTCACCTCCGGGAGGTCCATCGCCACCGATTCGTCTCTCTATCCCCGGGGTGCCCTTGCCTTTATCAGGACGAAAAAACCCCTCATGGCGGCCGACGGCTCCATCACAGGGTGGGTCCCCCTTTCACGGTTTGTCCTCAATCAGGATACGGGGGGAGCCATCAAAGGGCCGGGGCGGGTGGACCTCTTCTGCGGCAACGGCCGGTATGCCGAGGTCTGGGCCGGCAATCTGAAGGAAGAGGGGGAACTCTATTTCCTCGTCAGGAAGCGGTAGCGGTGTTTCGCCTCCGCCCCTGTGATGGATTTCACAGGATTACTGTAACGGCGGTCCTTGTCTTTGGCGTTTTTCTGCTGTATAGTACCCCACGAAAATACCAAACTGACTTTTCGTGTGGCCGTTCGGCGAGTATCTGATTTTTTCTTGATTGTTAGGTGGGGGGTGTGCTAGAGTACCTCAGTATAGGGGTAGTTTGGTATTATGTAATATATTCAATGGGTTAGGTCTTGCAAGAAGCAGGCCGGTACATCGTCATGTAATGCTACAGGGACAACAACAAAAAATTACAGAAGGGGGATTTTGACATGACTAAAGCGGAGTTAGTAGCAGCAATGGCACAGGATGCCGACATCACAAAAGTGGCCGCCGGAAAGGCACTGGATTCATTCGTCAGTAATGTAGTAGCCGAACTCAAGAAAGATGGTCGCCTTGGGCTCGTTGGATTTGGAACCTTCTCACTGGTCACGAGAAATGCCAGGACAGGAAGAAATCCGCAGACGGGAGAAACAATCAATATCAAGGCAAAGAAGGTCGTCAAATTCAAGGCAGGCAAGGGGCTTTCCGATAAGTTCTAGTCACAAAGCTCATCGCTGATGAAACCCCTGACAGTTCAATAGTCAGGGGTTTTTTTTGTGCCTCCCTGTCACAGGCAGTCGGCCCCGTCACGCACCGCACTGTCCCGGAGATGTGTGACGGTGATCATGTCATTTGACAGAGGACGATCTATTTTGTTATATCACCAACTATCTATGGGAAAATAGCGGGCATTGAAGTGTTGCCCATGGGTGAACAGGGACTGAACGCGCCGTCCACGGTGACGGCATCGGCTCCGGTCTGTTGTAACGCGTCACGGAGACGGGGCGAGAACGGGCGCAGGCCGATGGATCTCCATAGGGAATAATGATGTTGAGGTAACAGAGTGGCAAAAAAACGTATTTTAAGCGGTATGCGACCGACGGGAAAACTCCATCTGGGTAATCTGCACGGGGCGCTCAATAACTGGGTAACACTTCAGAATCAGGGAAGTTATGAATGCTTCTATTTTGTTGCCGACTGGCACGCACTGACCAGTGATTACAAGGACACGGATTTCATAGGCGACAACATAACCGACATGGTCATCGACTGGCTCAGCGTCGGTCTCGATCCCTCACTGAGCACGATCTTCATTCAATCGGAGGTGAAGGAACATGCCGAACTCTTTCTCATTCTTTCCATGATAACCCCGCTGGCGTGGCTCGAGAGGAATCCCACCTACAAGGAGATGAAGACAGAGATTACCGACAAGGACCTGTCGACCTTTGGATTTCTGGGGTATCCTGTGCTCCAGGCGGCCGATATCATCATGTACCGGGCCTACGGTGTGCCCGTCGGTGTCGACCAGCTCCCCCATGTGGAACTGACGAGGGAAATTGCACGGCGGTTTAATTATTTTTATGGAGAGGTCTTTCCCATTCCCGAGCCCCTGTTGACGGAGGTACCGAAACTGCTCGGCATTGATGGAAGAAAGATGAGTAAATCCTATAACAACTCCATCTATCTGAGGGACCGGGGAGACGATCTGAGGATGAAGGTCGGATCCATGTACACCGATCCCCAGCGGATGAGGAAGAGCGATCCCGGACGGCCCGAGATCTGCAATGCCTTCGCCTTTCACCGGATCTACACACCGCAGGCCGACGTCGATGACATCGCCGAGGGCTGCCGGAAGGCCGCCATCGGCTGCGTCGAGTGTAAAAAACGTCTCGCAGAGGCCATAGTGCAGGGGATGCAGCCGATACACGAGCGGCAGGACTACTATCTGAACAATCCTGACATCGTGGCGGATGTTATCGATGAAGGCGTACACCGGGCGCGGGAGATAGCACAGCAAACCATGGATAAGGTACGGGAAGTCGTGAAGATCTGATCATGTCGTATAAATTCAGGCTCGACATTTTTGAAGGTCCGCTGGACCTGCTGCTTTACCTGATCAAAAAGAACGAAATAGATATCTACAACATTCCGATTGCCGTCATAACGGAACAGTATCTGGAATACATCGAGGAAATGAGATCACTCAACCTCAACCTTGCCGGTGAGTATCTGGTGCTGGCGGCGACACTGATTCACATAAAATCGAGGATGCTCCTCCCCGTCCATGACGACGAAATGGAAGACGAGGAAGACCCCCGGGAGGAACTGGTACGGCAGTTACTGGAGTATAAGACATTCAAGGAGGCCGCCCTGAACCTCAACGGCCTCACACTGCTCGGTCGTGACAGCTTCCGGCGGGATGCGAGTATCGACGACGTCGACGAAGGGTCCGATACACTGCTGCGGGAGGTTGGCATCTTTGAACTCGTTGAGGCCTTCAGGAAGATGGTTGTCGAATCGGCCGCCATGGAATTCCTGGAGATAGACGTTGAAAAGATATCACTCTCCGAGAGGATAAATGAGATTATCGACGAACTGAATGAGCAGAAGACGCTCACCTTTGAAGATCTCATGGGGGGGGTGCACGATAAAATGAGGCTGATATATACTTTTCTTGCCATTCTGGAACTGGTGAAACTGAGGGTGATAAAGGCATATCAGGCAGTTTCATATGGAACGATCAGAATAAGTCTCGCCGTGGAGCAATAGATGGAACAGGTCAAGGCCGTTGTGGAGGCTCTCATATTCGTCGCCGAAACGCCGCTTTCACTGGGCAAAATTGTTGAAATTATGGGAGATGTTTCCCGGGAGGTGATTGCGGCAGCCGTAGACGATCTCGTCAGGGAATACGACGGCCGCGGGGGAGGCATCATACTGGTTGAGGTGGCCGGAGGGTTCCAGTTCAGGACGAAAGAGGTGTGTGCCCCCTGGATACGACAGTTGACGGCCGCCAGGCCACGGGCACTGAGCCAGGCGACCCTGGAGACCATTGCGGTCATAGCCTACCGGCAGCCGGTCATGAAATCCGAGATCGAGAAGGTGCGCGGTGTCGATGTGAGCGGTATTCTGAAGGGACTGATGGAAAAGAATCTCGTCAGGATTGTGGGCCGGAAGGATGTGCCGGGCAGGCCCATCATCTATGGTACGACAAAAAAATTCCTCGAAGTGTTCGGACTGAGAGACCTCTCCGATCTGCCGACACTGAAAGAGCTTGAGGAGTAACCCGTCTCTCGTGGAACGTATTCAGAAGATAATCGCACGTTCCGGAATCGCCTCCCGTCGCTGTGCCGAAGAGATGATCAGAAACGGCAGGGTCAGCGTCAATGAACGGACGGTAACGGTTCCGGGAACGAAAGCGGATGCGGTCCGGGACAGGATCCGCGTCGATGGGAAACTCATATCCACGGAGGGATCCCCGGTCTATATCGTATTGCATAAGCCCCGGGGTTATATCAGCTCGCTCAGAGACCCCCAGGGACGGCCGGTGGTGACCGATCTCCTCGGTGAGGTACGTGAGCGGGTGTTCCCCGTAGGGCGGCTCGACTATGACTCCGAAGGGCTCCTGTTACTGACCAGTGACGGAGATTTTTCTTACCGGATACAGCACCCCAAATTTGAGATTGCCAAGATCTACCGGGTCAAGATAAAGGGGGGTGTGACGGGAGAAGAACTGGCCCGTATGAGAAGGGGGTGCAGTCTCTCCGACGGATGGTTCAAACCGCAGCATATTGCCCTGGAAAAGAGCAACAGAAAGAGCTGCTGGATGAGAATGACCATAGTGGAGGGGAAAAACAGGATTATCCGTCGATTTTTCGATGCCTTGGGGCGTCCCGTCGTCAGGCTCATACGGGTTTCCGTGGGGGAAATAGAGATAGGAACCCTGAGAGAGGGAGAGTACCGGTACATGAATGAAAAAGAGGTTACGAAGGTGCTGGGGGGTGCGCGTCAGCCCTCAGGTAAAAAAAAATCGTAGAATTATCTTGACTTTAATCATAAAATACATAATATGGGTACTTTCAGAATACAAAATTACAGATAGTGATTCAGATTCTTATAAGCTACAGTGAAGGGGGTCTTTTATGAATAAATCGGAACTAATAACAGATCTGAGTAGGAAAGAAAACTTGACCGAGCGACAGGCTACCGACGTAGTCAATCTGATATTCAGGGATTTCCAGGATAAGCTGAAAAATGGAGGCAGGATTGAGGTGCGAGGCTTCGGCAGTTTTGTTGTGCGGGAGTACAAGGCATACACGGGACGGAATCCCAAGACGGGCGGCACCATACAGGTGGCCCCCAAGAAACTTCCCTTTTTCAAGGTAGGCAAGGAACTGCGAGAGAGAGTGGATTCCTGACAGAACAGTTCCGGCAGAGACACTGAAATTGAGACGACGTCATGAAGGGGGACATACCCCCGTTCCTGTAAACACCAGCCAGGGTTGTGATGCAGGCCCTGCCGAGACTCCCATTCACCTGTTCACGTAAAAAAAAACCCCCTCACTGAGGGGGTTTTTTGACGTTGGCGGTGTTACTTGACCGTTACGACGGGGCAGGAGGCGTGCAATATGACATATTGCGCAGTGGAGCCAAAGAGGAATTTGTCCATCTTTGACTTTTTGATGACCCCGATAATAATCTCATCGATATCGTGGTCTTCGGAATATTGAACAAGATCCTCGCCGGGTTCGTTACCCCTGATAAAGAGATGTTCTTCACAGGGAATTCCATCCTTTTCGATGGATGTGCTGGCATGGAGCAGGCCGGCCTTGGCTTCATCAATATCTTCGACCGGTTCCATGGGGCCTCCCACCATGGATGTGAGTACGTGAATGGTGCCGTCGAAGGCGACTGCATGTTGTTTCGCCACATCCAGCGCTGTATTGGCAGCTTCAGATCCGTCATAACCAACCAGGATTTTCATGTCTGACTCCTTATCATTTTCTCGATTCTGTCTATCGATGCCGGTATACGGGCATCGGTTTCAAACAAACTATTTATAACAAAAATATATCAATTACATCATATAATGTCAAGTTATATTATGAAACGGCACTGCGGGGAGTTTCAATAATTCTTGATTAAAAATAAATATTTGTGATATAGGACTAGCTGTCTAACATTAAAATAAGAAATAAATACAGAGTTATAGTGGTTTGACAGTTGTCTGTGGGAAAGCCGGTGATAGGCGTTTTCAGGTTATCAACTGGTCAATTATTCATTATAAAGGGATTGAAGGAATGGATGTAGATGAAGATGACATACGGGACAAAGACAGTGAAACCGATCACATGAGTCAGAAAAAAAAGGGGGGGATTGAAGAGCTCAAACAATTATATCCGGAAAAATTTGCCAGTGAAAATGTAATTTTCAGTCATATTCACCGTGGCAACAAGCTGTTTATCAGTACGGCCTGTGGCGAACCGCAGTATCTCGTCAAGGCATTGATACAATATGTGGAATCACACCCCAAGGCATTTTTCGACACAGAGATATTTCATGTATGGACCCTCGGTGTCGCACCCTATACAGATGTAAAATTCCAGCGTAATTTCAGGCATAATTCATTTTTCGTCGGCAACAATACGCGGGGGGCCGTCAATGAAGGCATGGCCGACTACTCGCCCATATTTCTGTCGCAGATCCCCGGTCTCATACAGAAGGGAACCGTTCCCATAGACGTTGCCCTCGTCCAGACATCCCATCCCGATGAGCACGGCTACATGAGCCTCGGCGTCAGTGTCGATATCGTCAAGGCGGCCGTGGAGAAGGCATCTGTCGTCATTGCACAGACCAATGCACATATGCCCCGCGTCCACGGCAGTGGCTTCATCCATGTGAGCGATGTATCTTTTATTATTCACCATGACGAACACATCTTGAACTACCATGCCGGGTCCGATAACGATGTTATCCAGAATATTGCCCGGCATGTGTCGCGGCTCGTCGAAGACGGCGATACGATACAGGTCGGATACGGCAATATACCCAATGCCATACTCTATAATCTCTCGGACAGGAAGCACCTGGGCGTCCATACGGAGCTTCTTGGAGACGGTATCGTAAATCTGATGAAGAATGGTGTTGTCGATAATTCTCGAAAGACGCTCAATCCGGGCAAGACGGTGGCATCCTTCTGTATGGGGAACCGAGAGACCTACGAGTTTATCAACGATAATCCCATGGTGGAATTCAGGACTATCGATTATACAAACAACCCCCTGATTATAGCACGGCATGACAACATGACCGCCATCAACACCGCCCTGCAGATCGACCTGACGGGTCAGGCAACGGCCGAATCGATCGGAAAGGTCTTTTACAGCGGCATCGGGGGACAGGCAGATTTCATGAGGGGCAGTGTGTTGGCAAAGAATGGCAAGACCATACTCGTCATTCAGTCAACGGCGGAAAAAGGTGAGGTGTCGAGAATAGTACCTTACATACTGGAGGGAGCGGGCGTAACGCTAAACAGGGGGGATGTGCGGTATGTCGTAACTGAATATGGTATCGCCTATCTGCACGGGAAGAATATAAGGGAGCGGGCAATGGAATTGATTGCCATTGCCCATCCAAAATTCAGACCCTGGCTCATTGAAGAGGCAAAGAAGGAGGGGCTCATCTACCGGGATCAGGCATTCATACCGGGGAAACGGGGTGAATATCCCGAGAATATCGAGAGTTACAGAGTAACTGAGGAAGGAGCCACCGTCCTTCTCAGGCCTGTCAAGATCAGCGACGAACCTTTGCTCAAGGACTTTTTCTACTCTCTTTCCGACAAGAGTCTCTATCGGAGGTTTATTTCGAGACGGAAGGATATGCCCCATGAGCGACTTCAGTCCTTTGTCGTTATTGATTACACAAAGGAGATGATAATACTGGCCGTTGTTGAAGATGAAGGGAAGGAGAAAATTCTCGGTATAGGGCAGTATGGCATAGAGGAAAAGAGCCATTCGGGAGAAGCGGCGTTTGCCGTTCGGGATCACTACCACAACAGGGGAATAGCGACGGAAATACTCTCCTACTTGACCTACCTGGCAAAGAGGCAGGGACTCCTTGGTTTTACTGCAGAGGTGCTGGTTGAAAACAAGCCGATGCTTCGGGTCTTCGAAAAGATGGGATTTGATATTCAAAAGAGAATCAGGGCTGGGGTCTATGAACTGAAAATGGCATTTAAGGAGTAGAGTGGAATGTTGAAACCGGATTATCAAAACATGAAGTTTTTATTTGAGCCACGTTCTGTCGCGATTGTGGGGGCATCCCACAGTACGAAGAAGATAGGGTATCAGGTAACGCAAAACGTCGTGACGGGCGGGTACAGGGGCCGGATCTATCCCATCAATCCGCAGGGAGGCGAAATACTGGGAGTTCCGGTGTACAAGACAATTGAGGACGTGGAGGAAGACATCGATCTTGCCTGCATCGTCGTCCCCGCAAAATACGTCTTTGAATCGATCAAGAGCTGTTGTGCCAAAAACGTGAAGCACAGTCTCATCATCACGTCGGGCTTTTCCGAGGTGGGTAACACCGAGGAAGAGAATGAGATCAGAGAATATGCCAACGCCCACGGCATGCGGATCATGGGGCCCAACATGTTTGGCCTCTATTTCTCTTCATCGGCATTGAATGCCACCTTCAGTCCCCCGGGGATCATTCCGGGTGGTGTGGCCATCATTACCCAGAGCGGGGCCTTGGGCCTTGCCATGATCGGGAAGACCGCCGTAGAGAACATGGGTCTCTCCTCCATCTGTTCCGTGGGGAACAAGTGCGATATCGACGAGGCAGACCTCCTGGAATATCTGGTGCCCCACGAAGATACGAAGGTCATACTGATGTACATCGAGGGGGTACGAAACGGCGAACGGTTCATCGAGGCATTGAAGAAGGCGACGAAGAAAAAGCCCGTTATCGTGGTAAAATCGGGGCGTTCAAAGCGTGGCGCCGCGGCGGCGGCATCGCATACGGGATCGCTCGCCGGGGCCGACAATGTCTTTGACGCCATCATGAAGCAGTGCGGCGTCTTGCGGGCGGAGTCGGTACAGGATGCCTTTACCTGGTGCAAGTATATCTCGAACAATCCCTTTCCCCGGGGGAAGGAGACCGTTATCGTTACCAACGGCGGTGGAATCGGTGTGCTGGAGACCGATGCCTGTGAACAATACGGCGTATCGCTCTACGACAATGCCGGTAAGCTGAAGGATGTATTTTCACCCGTCACACCCGATTTCGGCTCGATGAAAAATCCCATCGATATCACCGGGGGGGCGAAATCACGGCATTATGATGAGGCGCTGGGTGCAGCCCTGAAGTGCAAGAGTATCCACTCGGTACTGGCGCTCTACTGTGAAACGGCCGTCTTTGATTCGGAAAAGCTGCCCGAGATGGTACGAAGGAACTACGAAAATTACAAGAAACAGGGGAAACCCATACTCTTTTCCCTCTTCGGGGGACAGAAGATGGAAGAGGCCGTGATGACCCTGAGCGGAGAGAACATACCCGTCTACAGTAATATCAAAGATTCGGTATCACCCCTCGGTGCCGTCTATACCTACAAGAACTATCTTGAGGCCCATGCCGATGACATGGACGATATCGCCATGGATATCGATGCCATCAACGAAATCGTGGACAAGGCACGGGCGGAAGATCGGTACTTCCTGCTCACCCACGAGGCACAGCACATCATGACTATCGCCGGTGTCCCCATTCCGCAGACGATCATCACGTCATCGATGGCAGAGGCGGTGAAGAGTGCCGAGGCAATCGGCTACCCCGTCGTCATGAAGGTCGTTTCCAAGGACATCATACACAAGAGTGATGCCGGTGGCGTGGCGATAAATCTGTTGAATGAAAAAGAGGTCGTCGATGCCTATGAGGCCATCATGCGCAACTGCAAGACCAACGTTCCCGGCGCCCTCATCGAAGGTATCGAGGTCGCCGAAATGGTGAAGGCCGGGACCGAAATCATCGCCGGAGCCAAGATAGACCCCTCATTCGGTCCCATTATCATGGTGGGACTGGGGGGCATATATGTCGAGGTCATGAAGGATGTTGCCTTCAGGGCCTATCCCCTTAATCGCAGGGAAGTATTGTCGATGATCAGCGAGATTCGCTCCTACCCCCTTCTGCTGGGCGTGAGAGGTGAAAAGACCAAGGATATAGACAGCCTCGTCGACATCAACCTCAAGCTGGGAGCCATTGTCCATCAATGCAGGGGAATCAGCGATATAGAGGTCAATCCCGTGGTGGTCTACGAACAGGGAAAGGGCGCAAAGGCGGTAGATACGAGAATATTACTTTCAAGAGAGCAGAGAGGTGACATAAATGGATAAGTTAATCATAGCTTCAACGAGAAAAGACTCGGGCAAGACCAGCATCATCATAGGCATAGCGAAGCTTCTGGGTAAGGATTTCGGCTATCTGAAACCCTTTGGTGACAGACTCTACTATCGCAAAAAGAGACTCTGGGATTATGATTCCGCATTGATGACGGGGGTCTTCAATCTGGGAGAGAGTCCCGAGGATATGAGTATAGGCTTTGAACATACCAAGATACGATATATGTACACGGAAGAGACCATTGGAGACAAGCTCTCAGAGATGCTGGCCGATGCGGGGAAGGGACGGGATCTCCTGTTCATTGAGGGTCCCCAGAGTCTCTCCTATGGTTCCTTTGTTCATCTCGATGCGCTGTCGGTTGCCGGGTCTGTGGGCGGTAAGCTGATCGTCGTGGTAAGCGGAGATGAAGGTTCCGTCATGGATGACCTTGCCTTCATCAAGAAATCCGTCGATATGACCGGTGTCGACTTCAGGGGCGTCATCATTAACAAGGTGCAGGATGTAGAGGATTTCAGGGATTCCTATCTCGAAAGCATCAACAGCATGGGAATCAATGTCATCGGTATACTCCCCTACACACCGGAACTGACCCATCTCTCGGTCAATAATCTGACGGAGCGGTTCTTTGTCAAGGTTATCGCCGGTGAGGGGGGACTGAACCGGATCATCAAGAATGTCTTCATCGGTGCAATGAATGCAGAGGCCGCCCTCGAGGAACCGATCTTCAAGAAGGGAGAAAAACTGATCATCACCGGTGGCGATCGTGACGACATGATCATCGCCGCCTTGGAAAGCGATACATCCTGTGTCATTCTCTCTAACAATATCGTTCCCGGTTCCAATATCATCGCCAGGGCATCGGAAAAAAATATCCCCCTGCTCCTCGTTTCCGAGGATACCTATCAGATTGCCAGGCAGATCGACACGATTGAACCTGTCCTGACCAAGGATGATCAGGCCAAGATGACGGCCATAGAGGCAATGGTAAAAGGGCACATAGACATAGAAAAAATATGATATAGGACGAACGAAAGGACAATCGGACGATTTCATGGAAGACCGGACAGGGACGGACTGCCCGTTCCCGTCAGAACGACGCCGGTCTTTCATGAACGTTGCCGACGGATGTGTCACACGTCCGCCCTGCCACACACCTGAGGATCTTCACCGCCATACGTCGCCAGACCCTTCCGAACATATCACACGGATGTCGCAGGAACGGACAGTGATATCCCTGCAAAAAACTTGAATCACGACGGGTATTCATATACACTTGGCCCAGGAAGAGAGAATGAGAACTAAGTATTTTTATATACATACCTTCGGCTGTCAGATGAATGTGCACGATTCGGAACAGCTCGCAGAGATGCTGAAGGCCCGGGGCTATCAGAAGGCGGACAGCGTTGAGACCAGTGACCTTGTCATTATCAATACCTGCTGTGTGCGGGAAAAGGCGGAGCAGAAGGCCTTCAGCATGATGGGGAGACTGCGGCGGCTGAAGCGGGACAACCCCGGTCTGATACTGTGTGTCGTGGGGTGCATGGCACAGCAACGGGGGAGAGATATCCTCAAACGGGTCCCCTATCTCGATATCGTAGTGGGTACCCACAACCTCCACCATCTTCCCCGGATGATCAGTGAGGTCGAAGGGGGACGGAAAGGAGTGACCGAAATCGGGTTTCACGAATCCATAGCATCCATGGATGTTATCAGTCTCCCCGGAGACAACGGGGTGACGGCCTTTGTCTCCATCATGCAGGGGTGTGATAACTTCTGTGCCTACTGCATCGTTCCCTATGTGAGAGGCAGGGAAATGAGCAGAGAAAGCTCGGACATTATTAGGGAAATCGAAACACTGGCGGCCCACGGTGTGAAGGAGGTGACACTGCTGGGTCAGAACGTCAATTCCTTCGGGAAGAATCTTTCGGGAGGACAGCATTTCCCCGCCCTTCTGGAGCGGATCGGTGAGATACCGGGCATAGAGCGGATCCGCTTTACTACCTCTCATCCCAAGGACCTGTCGGATCACCTCATCCGGTGTTTCACCACCATCGGGACGCTCTGCGAACACATCCATCTCCCCGTGCAGTCAGGTTCCGATGCCATCTTGCGACGCATGAAGAGGGGGTACAGGGCCGGTGATTATCTGGAAAGGGTAGAGCGATTGCGCGAGGCGTGCCCGGGAATAAGCATAACATCCGATATCATCGTCGGATTCCCCGGAGAAAGTGACGGGGAATTTCAAAAAACCATTGACCTTATGGGAAAAGTAAGGTTTGATAATACTTTTTCCTTCGTATATTCCGACCGCCCCGGAACGGCTGCCGAAGGGTATGACAGAAAGGTGGAACGGCAGGTCCAGATTGAACGGCTCACCGTCCTTCAGTCGCTTCAGGCGGGGCACACAGAGGAGAAAAACAGGAAGATGCATGGCACGGCAGCGGAGATCCTGATTGAGGGGTTCAGTAAGAATGAGCGCACTGATCTGATGGGGAGGACCAGGACTAACACGATCGTCAATGTAAGGGGGAACAGGGATTTGATCGGGAATCTGGAAATGGTGAAGATTACTGAAACCTACATGCATTCCGTTCGGGGAGAATTGTTAGCGAAAAAGGAGGCATTGACATGTTGATAGAAATGAAGGTGTTCGGTCTGGCCGTTGATCCCATAACGAATACTCCCATCGTGATCCTGAAAGATATGCAGGAAAAGAGTGCCCTCCCCATATGGATCGGTCTCTTCGAGGCGAGCGCCATAGCGACACAGCTGGAAAAGATCAGACTTTCCAGACCGATGACCCACGACCTCGTGAGCGAAATGCTACGAGTCCTCAATGTGCAGGTGAAGAAGATCGTCATCAATGATCTGAAGAACGACACATTCTTCGCCATCATTCATTTAAACAAGGAAGGCACCGATGTGAAGGTGGATTCACGGCCCAGTGATGCGATCGCCATCGCCCTTCGTGCAGAGGCGCCCATTTATGTCGATGAGAAGGTAATAGAAAAATCGACGGACATCAGTTTCGGCACCAAGCAGGGCGACATAAATACCTATACCAAGGATCAGTTAAAGGAATTTCTCGAAAATCTGTCGCCTGAAGATTTCGGGAAATACAAGATGTAACAGGGGTAGGAGGAACGGGGCAGGGAGCGGCGATCTCGTTCCCGCAGGACCGGGGGTGTGGTATGAAGGAGGAAATCCGGCGCCTTTACCTCAAGACAGGTGACCAGGTCGTTCACCTCCGATTCCCCGAATGGGGCTTCGGTATCGTGACGGAGGAACGAAATTCACAGATACTGGGTGGCATGTCCTATGTGAAGATCACCTTCAGAGACGGCAGCACGAGGATATTCGACAATAACTTTGCCAATTCCTTCTGTTGTTACTATTCCGGGATCAGGCGTTGTGCCGGCTAGGATTGTGAAGAAGACCGAAAGATGATATGGATATCGATTCTGCTCTCCGTCAGTTTGGGACACACATAGAGATTGAACGGAACCTGTCTGATCATACACAGAGAAATTATCTGTCTGATTTATACCAATTCAGAGAATTCCTCAGGCATGAAGGGGTCGATGCGCTCCAGCAGGTTGATCATGCCGTCATACGGGCCTTTCTTACCGCTCTCTACCGGAAGAGGGTCAAAAAGGTAACCATATCCCGGAAGGTTGCCAGCATAAAGGCCTTTTTCCGATATCTTGACCGTGAGGGAAAGGTATCGCCCAATCCGGCGGAGATGATACGGGCACCCCGGGCGGAACGGTATCTCCCCGCCTTTTTGTCGGTGGACGAGATCTTCGATCTCCTGGGGGTGGCATTCAAGGACAATGCCCTCGGGCTGAGAGACAGGGCGATACTCGAGTTGTGTTACTCGGTCGGCATGCGTGTCAGTGAACTGGTCGGATTGAACCTGTCCGATCTGGACAGGGAACGGAGCCTGGTACGGATACGGGGAAAGGGAAAAAAGGAACGGATAGTCCCCGTGGGGGGGCCTGCCCTCCATGCCGTGGAGATATACCTCGAAAAGAGGAAGGAACTGATCAAGGAGGGGGACAAGGATCATCACGATGCCTGTCTCTTTGTCAACCGGCTGGGTGCACGGCTGACCGACAGGAGTGTGAGGCGGATCCTTGATAAGTATATACTCATGAGCGGTATCGCCAAGAAGGTCAGTCCCCACGTGTTGCGGCACACCTTCGCGACACACCTGATGGATGCAGGGGCCGACCTGCGGGTGATACAGGAGCTGCTGGGGCACGAAAGTCTTTCGACGACTCAGAAGTATAC
>Ga0272441_10003739_pt1 | contig 28564 bp, 21 predicted proteins | sample SSMProp6N_FD_193582 | JGI IMG/M metagenome (GOLD analysis project Ga0272441, IMG submission 193582) | Marine sediment archaeal communities from Little Sippewissett salt marsh, Falmouth, MA, United States - SSM-Prop-6N | ecosystem: Environmental > Aquatic > Marine > Wetlands > Sediment ... | reverse complement strand
CCATGCTCAGGAAGAGACTTCCCTCCGTCAATTACGACACCCGGAGGAACGGCTCGGGTTCCATCATGCGGATCTACCGGGACATCCGATTTTCAAAGGACAAGCGGCCGTACAAGGAGAACCTCGGTCTGGTGTTCTGGATGGGGTCTGGGAAAAAAGTGGAGCGTCCGGGATTCTATTTCCACATGGATACACGGGATATCTTCTTCTACGGCGGGCAGCACGTCTTCCCGAAGGATACTCTGGAAAGGTACCGTGCGGCAGCGGCGGACGACCGGCGCGGAGGAGAGCTGCAGCGGATAATCACGGAGTGCGGACGGGCGGGACTCCCCGTAATGGAGGAACCGTCCTACAAGCGCGTCCCCCGGGGATATGCTCAGGACCATCCCCGGGCGGAGCTGCTGAAGTACGCCGGTCTGGGTGTCGCCGTCACACTGTCGAGGAACGATGTTCGGGAGCCGGCCCTGGTGGATACCTGTCTCGCTGCCGCCGGCCGGATGGCCCCCCTCCTGGAGTGGCTGAGGGATCTCTCCGCGTAGAGGTATGCCTGTGTAGGCCGATAAGGTCCCTCCGGCAGAGCCTGTGCAGGCCGACATGATCCTCCCGGAAATACTATCATAGTGTATACTATTCCGGAGGAGGCGGGGAATGAAAAAACACGACGCCGATATGCACTTTCACGAGACATGGGACGTGCTGGTGATCGGGAGCGGATTCGCCGGTCTTGCGGCGGCGATCGAAGCGAGCAAAGCAGGGGCTTCCGTTCTGGTGATCGAGAAGATGAAGTCCACGGGAGGAAACTCACGGATCAGCGACGGGGGGATCGCGGCTCCCAATACCGATATGCAGAGGAGATACGGATATGAGGATTCCCCGGACCTTTTTTTCCAGGACATGATGCGGTCCGGGCTCTTCCTGAATCATCCCGATCTGGTCCGGGTCGTGGCGGAGAAGGCCCGGGAAGCCTTCGAGTGGAGCCGGGACGACCTGGGTGTGCCGTATCTGGACCGTATCGACATCTTCGGCGGACACTCCGTGCCCCGCTGTTACGCGGCGGAGAATATCACGGGCGGCACCATCATCAACAGGCAGCTCGAATGGTTGAAACGGAACGGCGTTGAAGTGCGGAAGGAGACCTGTTTTCAGGAATACATTCTGGACGATGCCGGCGCTGTCACAGGGGCGGCGGTGAGACCGGGATCTGATGTAAAAAATCAGGACCAGGGCGCCGGGATGCTGCTGCGGGTCAGGCGGGGTATCGTACTGGCGGCAGGGGGATTCGGAGCGGATGTCGCCTTTCGCGTGCAGCACGATCCGCGACTCGGGCCCTCCATCGACACGACGAACAGGGCTTCGGCCACGGCGGAGGCCCTCAAGGAGACCCTTAGACTGGGCGCAATGCCGGTGCACCTCGCCTTCATTCAGCTCGGGCCCTGGGCTTCACCGGATGAGAGGGGCTTCGGCCACGGTCCGATGTTTTCCGAGTATATCGTGTTCCAGTACGGAATGATCGTCGATCCGGCAACAGGACGGCGCTTCTTCAATGAACTCGCCGACCGGAAACGGCTGTCGGATGCCATACTGGCCAAGGGTCATCCCTGCATCGGGATCGCCGACTCTGCAGCCGTGGCCGGTTCAGGCTGGGACATCGGCAGGGCGCTGAAAAACGGGGTCGTCCGGATCTTCGATACACTCGATGAACTGTGCGGTTTTTATAATATACCGGGCGATAAAATGCGCGGGACCGTTGATGCCTTCAACCGGGCGGTGGAGGCCGGTGTCGACACTGACTTCGGTAAACCGATACTCGAGAATGCGCCCGGCTGTAAGGAGCCGCCGTTCTACGGGATCCGTCTCTGGCCGAAGGTCCACCACGTGAGCGGCGGGGCCGCCATCGACATGGAGGCCAGGGTAATCGATCTGGACGGGAAGCCGATTCCGGGGCTCTTCGCGGCGGGAGAGATAACGGGCGGGGTGCACGGTGCCTGCCGGCTGGGCAGCTGCGCGATCACCGAATGTCTCGTCTTCGGCCGGATCGCCGGAAGGAATGCGGCGGCGTCAGCCACATAATCCCGATATACTGCAGCGAGAGGTTCTATGACGATTCATTCCGGGCATGCCCGTCAAAAGATAGCCGTTCTCTTTATTCTCATAGTCTACACGGTGTGGGGTACCCAGCCGCTCTACTGGCAGCTCTTCGGTCCGATACCGCTGTCGCACATTCTGGCCCACCGGATCATATGGTCGGCTTTCCTGCTGCTGCCTTTCGTTCTCATAACGAAGCGCCGGACCCAGCTGAAGCAGATTCCCGGGTCCTTCCGGCGGATTGCCATACTGATGCTCTGTGCCCTTGCGATAGGCGGGAACTGGCTTCTCAATATCTACGCCGCCGCGACGAAGCAGGTCGTCGAAGCGAGTCTCGGTCATTACATCACACCGATTATGATCATCCTGCTCGGTGTTTTTGTACTGAAGGAACCCTTCCGTCTCTATAAAATGGTCGGACTGGCGCTTGCCGCTCTGGGAGCAGTCATCCTCACCGTGCACATCGGAAGACTCCCGATGATCGCCCTGCTTCTGGTGGTCACCTTCACTACCTATACTTTTCTGAAAAAGACGACGCCCCTCGGGCCGCTGGTAGGGGTCACCGCCGAAACGCTTCTCCTGATGCCCTTCGCCGTCCTCTTCCTCGTGTATCAAAACAGCCGGGGTGTGCCCTTCTTTTTCACCAACTCGCCAAAGGACATCGTAATGCTGATATCAACAGGCGCCTTCACTGCGATTCCCCTGCTGCTGTTTTCCATCGGGGTGCGGTGGATCGATTTTTCGAACCTCGGCTTTCTCCAGTACTACGCTCCGTCCCTGAGCCTGCTGATCGGGATCTTCATCTTCCGGGAACGGTTTACCCCGGTCTATTTCCTGAGCTTCAGCTGTATCTGGACGGCGGTCCTGATCGTGGTGTTCACGCCGATTTTCATGGGCAGAAAAAAATACGGGGGAAAGGATGGGAAAAGCGGCGGGCCCGCATATGACCGCAATTCCAGCGCCGCTTCCGCACCAGACCGGATCAAAACGGCCCGAAGCCGATCTGCACCGCGATGAAGATGAAGAGGACGCTGAAGAGCAGCATCAGCCCCTGGACCGGGAGGGTCCAGCGCAGCCATTTCGGATAGCTGACTACGGTAAAGCCGAGGGCTATCAGAAGCAGGGCGTTGCTCGGGTAGAGCATGTTGGAGAAGCCGTCCCCGAAGTCGAAGGCCAGCACCGCGGTCTGACGGGTGAGCCCCACCAGGTCCGAGAGAGGGGCCAGGATGGGCATCATGAGGAAGGCCTTGGCGGAGGCGGAGGCCACGAAGAAGTTGAGGATCATGGTCAGCAGGTAGATCAGGAGGCCCGCCGCGAAGGGGCCCGTGCCGCTGATGACCTCAGAGGCGTGAAACAGGATCGTGTCCATTATTCCGCCGAGGGTGATGATGTGTTTGACGCTCATCGCCATCAGGATCAGAAGGATGGCCGGGAGAATGCTGATGGTCCCCTGCAGGAAGACGGAAGCGATCCGCCGGAACCTCATACCAGTGAAGAAGCCACCGCCGATGCCGGCGATGAAGAAGAAGAGGCCCATGACGGGGAAGGCGAGAAAAGATACCGCGTCGATCTGCGAGGATACCAGGACGAAGACGATGGCGCCTCCGATCCAGGCGACCACCCACGCGATGGAACGCTTCAACTGGCGGGGCAGGACATCGGACTTGAAGGTGTCGGACAGGTTCTCCACGGCGTATTCCGCCCGGAGGCTGCGTTCTTCCTCGAATAAGGGCGACCGTGAGGGGTCTCTCTCCACCTTACGGGCGTGGTTCCTGACGAAGAGGAATACCACGGCGTAGACAAGCAGAAAAAAAATGACCCGCAGCCAGGCCCCTGAAAAGAGAGGCAGGCCGGCGATCTTCTGGGCCACTCCGATGGTGAAGGGATTGGTTACCGCGGCGGAGAATCCGAAGGCCATGGCCAGAAGACTCATCCCCAGACCGGTCAGGGAGTCCCAGCCCAGGGCGAATGCCAGGGGGACCACGAGGACCACCATCGGCACCATCCCTTCGTAGATTCCCAGCACCGAGGCGGTGAACATGAAGAAGAAGATCACCATCGCCATCAGGAGATATTTTTTCCCCTGAAAACGCTGCACCAGCATCGAGAGCACGGACTTCAGGATCCCGCCCGACTCGAGGATGTGGAAGGCCCCGCTGATCAGAACAAGCAGCAGAATGATGGTATTGATTGTCAGGCTGTCGCTGCCCCAGAGCACCTCGATCGGGGCGGTGAACCAGCGCCAGAGGGCGGGGGGCTCCACATCCACTTCCCGGTAGGAGTCGGCGATGACCAGTTCACGGCCCTGTTCGATACTACGCTCATAGGCACCGGAGGGGACGACCCGGGTGAGTACCCCTGCTGTGATCATCAAAAAAAGGAGGATGAAGACGGCCGACAGGAAGGCCTTCTTGCCGATCTGCAGGCTGCTGCGGGATTTTGAAGATGTCGTTTCCATGTATGTTCTCCTTATTTTACGGGGCTTGCGAGCAGCGCCGTCTCTGGCAGAAGCGTGTGTTTGCGGCTGGTAGTACGGCCCGCCGGTTAAAGCCTCTCCAGCATGGTCCGGTAGACCCGGACGGCCTGGTGTATATTCTCGATCGGGATCCGCTCGTTAGCCGAGTGGATCGAGTTCATCCGCGCCCTGTCCAGCACTATCGGGATAAATCGGTAGATGTTGTCGCTTATTTCCGCGAAGTGTCGCGAATCGGTGGTGACGGTGACGACGGTGGGAACTACCGCGATATCCGGAAAGACGGATAAGATCGCCTTCTCCAGGGCGCGGTAGGTCACGGTGTCGGTGCTCGATATCGGCAGGGGATTGCTGCCAAGTTCAGGTGCCAGCCTGCCGACCCGGACTCCAAGGCCGGTGGTAGCCTTGCCGATGTGAGCGATGACGTCCTCGATGGTCTCTCCCGGAAGGATCCTGCAGTTGATCACCGCCGACGCGCGGGCGGGCAGGACGTTCTCCTTGTCGCTCCCCTGAAGCATGGTGACCGCCTGTGTCGTACGGACAAGCGCGTTGGAAGTGGGTGAGCGCTGCATGAATTTTTTCAGAACGGGATCGAAGAGCCGCGGACGGCTGAGGACGAAACGGATGAAGCCCGGATTGAGGGGGGCGATATTCTTCAGAAATGCGACAACCGGCGGAGTGAGCCGGGCGGGAAAGGGATTCCGTTCGATCGCGGCCACAGCCCGTGCGACAGCGCCGGCGGCGGTAGATGCAGGCGGCATGGAGGCGTGCCCGCCCTGTCCGGCGGCGGTGATCTCGATATCCACCTGCCCCTTCTCGCTGGTGCCGATGAAGGCGACGTTCCGGTCCACCATGGGAAAAAGTTCGGGCGTGACGATGGTCATTCCCTCGTCGTACACTGTGTCCAGATGCACGCCCCGGGATCGGAGAAATGCGACGATGCTTCTGGCGCCGTGGCCCCCGCCGATTTCCTCATCATGGCCGGAGCCGAAATAGACCGTTCTGGCGGGGCTCCAGCCGGCCATGAGGGCCTCTTCGGCGGCCTGCAGGATTGTAATCAGGGGGCCTTTGTTGTCCAGGGTCCCCCGGCCCCAGAGGTTCTCTTCAGCTGCGGTCCCGCTGAAGGGCGGGTACTTCCATCCATCTTCGTCGCCTCCCGGCACCACGTCGTAGTGAGCCAGGAGGAGGACCGGCTTCAAAGAAGTGTTTGAGCCGGGAAGCCGGAGGAGCAGACTGTAGTCGGCGATCCGTTGTACCTCCGCCGTATTGAAGAGGACCGGGAAGGCCTGCGGGAGAAACGCCAGGAAATCCTCGTAATGCGAGTAATCTATCCGTGACCGGTCGAGATGCGAAACTGTCGGTATGGCTACCGCCCTGCCGAGTTTTTCTACTATGTCCATCCGTATCTTCTCTTTTTTTTTGCATCATGCTATGTGATATGCCGGGGGTGGTCAAGAGAAAAAAATGTGCAGGCTGGATTCAGGCGGGTAGATGGCATACAGTATTAATCAAGAAGCGGGCATGAATGGAAGGATGCTCGGAATACTGGGACTGTTTAGCATATTCGGCGCGGCTGCTCCGCTACGGGGCAGAATGTGAACGGAGGGCAGAATATGATTGACGGGACGGCTGCATCCGCTGAGGCGGCTGAAGTCCCTGCGGCTGCAGCATCGGATACACCGGATGGAACTGATATTGAAGCCCGGCTGCGCGGAATCGGGGAATTCGGAGAATTCTGGAGGGCCAGGCACGAACTGCGAATCACGGACGTGCGGCTCAGCGGGAAGACCCTGGAGATTCAGCTCTCACAGCCTGCTAAGGACCTGCACCCGTGGACAGGACTTGCTCTTCCGGGAGCGGAACGGTATGAAGAGGTGCGTGTGCTTGATGCGGCAGGCCTGGAGCTCAAATACGAAGAGCGGATGGAAGGCGGGAAGCTTTTTATGCACATTTACTGATGAGTGCTGTATTCTTTGCATCTCATTTGTGAGGCTCCCGTTTAATCCACGCCCATCCCTTGTCTATCAGGCCTTCTTTGTGTAAATTCACTATATATGACACAGATATGTTTAATTCGACACGGCGAGACCGACTGGAACCGGAACGGTCTCGTGCAGGGTTGTACGGATATACCCCTCAATGCCCGGGGACGAGCCCAGGCGCGGATCGTTGGACAGCACCTGGCCGGGCAGCAGTGGGACCTGGTTTACGCGAGCCCGCTCTCACGGGCCTATGATACAGCTTCGATTATCGCCGAGCGCGTCGGGATCAGGGAGATCCACACCGACCCGCGCCTGCAGGAGCGTAATTTCGGCGAGGCGGAGGGGATGAAGATCGAACTGCGGAAGGAGAACTACCGCAATCAGCCTATTCCTGGAGCCGAGAGCTGGGAAGAGGTCCATGCCCGGGCGGTGGAGGTGATGGAGCACATCGCGCTGCTTCACCGGGACAAGCGCATCCTGGCGGTGGCCCACGGGGGCTTCATTTCCGGTCTTCTCCATGTGCTCAGCAGGGGAGAGTACATCCCGGGGAACCCGCCGCTGAAAAACACCTGCATGAACATGCTCGTCTACGATGGGAACTGGCGCATCGAGTGGTTCAACCGGGTGACTCCTGAGCTCGAGCTGCTCACGGCCGGCGTGTAGAGCCTCACGGCCGGCGTGTAGCGGTTCTTTCCCGGCGGTAACTGCGCTTCAGAGCGCCTCCAGTACTCCCTTACCCCCCCCCTCAACAGGTAAGATGAAACGCCCCGGCGGTCCTCTTCTTCGACTGGAGGCGGTTGAAGTATTTGACCGCACGGCCGGTGGGTGCTGCTACCAGTTCTATGCCGTGGTCCTTCAGTTCCTGCCGGACTTTTTCCCCGACCTCCATTTTTCCGTATGCTCCTGTTCCCAGAACGAGGACTTCGGGCTTACTGTCCAGAACCTCCTTCAGGTCTTTGCGCTTGAGATGATGGCTCTTCTCCCGCTGCCAGGAAGGCTGGATTCCATCCGGAAGGATGATCAGGTCTCTGGTGTATTTCTTCCCATCCACGCTTATGGTACCGAAGGAGTATTCTTCGATCGAATGATTTTTCATGACATTCACCACTTTTCATAATAGGACTCCCGGGATAATAAATCCAGCCGCTGCGGATGGAAGAAAACGGGGGAATAATATGGTTTTCTTTGGAAAAAATTTGCACCGCTTATGTTTGATTTTTATATTAATAAGATCAGCAGTCACTTACTAAAAAAGTAATCTAAATCAATCTCAGATGAGGGGCAAACGATGGGGAAAAAGCCGCGCTTCGTAGTGGGGATCGGAGCTTCAGCGGGAGGCCTGGATGCTATTCGAGCACTGATTCGAAATATACCGCCGGACACGGGAATGGCCTTCGTCATAGTCCAGCATCTCTCGCCGGACTTTAAAAGTCTCATGGACGAGCTGCTGAGCAAAGAGACCAGTATACCGGTGGTCATTCCCGAGAATGGTACGAAAATTCAGGCCGACCACATCTACCTGAACCGGCGTGACAAGACCCTCGTGTGCAGGGAAGATTCGCTTTTTTTCGAGGAAAAAAAGGAGCGTTATACCCTGCCGATCGATATCTTTATCCACGGTCTTGCCGAAGCCTACCAGGAGCAGGCGGTGGCGATTATTCTGTCCGGCACCGGCACCGATGGTTCCCGGGGTATAAAAAATATCCGCGAGACCGGCGGACTGATCCTTGTCCAGTCTCCCGGCTCAGCTCAGTTCGACGGAATGCCCAATATGGCGATCAAAACCGGGCTGCCGGATTATGTCGGCAAGCCGGAAGAGCTGGCTTCCTTTCTCATCCGTCTGGTGGAGCGTGAAGCGGAGGCGCCCGTTGATGAAGCGGTGCCGGAGGATTATTCCGACATCATCCAGCTGACCGCCCAGCATTCAGGGATCAACTTCAACTCGTACAAAGATTCCACCCTCATCCGGCGCATCCGCAAGCGAATGGACCTCCTGCATTACATCGATGTTCCCTCCTATTTCGAGTTCTGCAGCCGCAGCGAGGAGGAGCGGAATAAACTGACCAACGAGTTTCTGATCGGCGTGACCAGTTTTTTCCGGGACACGGACGCCTACGAAATTCTCGAAAACAAGGTGATTCCCGCTCTCTTCAGGGAGAAGGGGACCGATCCGATCCGTGTGTGGGTCTGCGGCTGTAATACCGGTGAAGAGGCCTACAGTTTAGCGATTCTTCTCGAGGAGTACCGTCAGAAGAACCAGCTCTACAGGGACTACAAGATATTCGCAACGGACGTTGACACCGAAGCACTGAGTATCGCCAGCCAGGGTGAGTACTCGGTGAACATTACCGCGGACATTCCTCCGCACAGGCTGGACTATTTCATCAAGGTGGGTGAAACCCTGCGTATCACCCGTAAGATCAGGGACAAAATTGTTTTCTCCTATCACAATCTCCTGAAGGACCCTCCCTTCATCCGCCTCAATCTGGTTTCTTGCCGCAATCTTCTGATCTATCTGCAGCAGGAGGCCCAGGACTATGCTCTGGAGCTTTTCCAGTTCGCCCTGCAGCAGACCGGTTTTCTCTTCCTCGGTCACAGTGAGAACATCACCCGCTATGAGGAGTTCTTCGACACAGTCAATTCCAAGTGGCGAATTTTCCGGAGCAACTCTGAGAAAAAAATCATTGAATCTCCGCGGCCCTCCGGCGGGACTTCGGTCAGACATCCGGTGGGATTCGGGGGGAGGAAAAAGGTAGGCAGTCCCAGGAAAAAGGAGGATGACAACGCCTTCTACTACCGCACCCTGCTGGATATGTACGCGCCTCCCTGTCTTTTCATCAATTCCCGCTTCGAAATACTTTTCTTCCGGGGGGCCATCGAGCAGTACGTGCGGCTCCGCGAGGGGACCTTCAGCAACAATCTGATGGAACTCCTCGACCCCAAGCTCGTTTCCTTCGTCCGCAACGGTGTACGGCGGCTCGAGGAGCGGAACCACCCGGTGAAATATGACAACCTCATTATCGAGCGGGACGGCAGAGAGGCGGCAGTAAGTATCAGCTTCCGCAGCATGGTGTCCACCATCGGCGAGACGATCTATCTGATCGAATTCCTTGATACTCCCGAGGGAATCAATACCCAGCAGGAGGAGCGGCTGGAGATCAGCACCTACGCCGAAGAGAATATCAGGGACCTCGAACACGAACTCGATGTTGCCAGGGCTGAACGGCAGGAGATCATCGAGGAGCTGGAGACGAGCAACGAAGAGCTGCAGTCTTCGAATGAAGAGCTCCTGGCATCCAATGAAGAGCTGCAGAGCACCAACGAGGAGCTGCAGTCGGTTAACGAGGAGCTGTACACAGTCAATACCGAGCTTCAAGCCAAGAACGAAGAGCTCGAAATGCTGAATGCAGATATGGACAACCTTCTTGCAAGTACCCGGATTGGAACCCTCTTCCTCGACACGGACCTTCGCATCCGGAAGTTCACTCCAGAACTCAAGACGGTCTTCAGGCTTGAGGAGAAGGATATCGGCCGGCAGATCCACGACTTCGCCACCAATTTTTCCGATATTACTGCGGATCAGATTATCAAAAACGCCAGGCTTGTCATGGATACCCTCGAACCGGTGGAGCGCCGTATTGAAAGTAAGGAGGGGAACCAGTACATCAAGCGGATCCATCCCTTCGTTCGTTCCAACAATACCATCGGAGGGGTCGTCCTGACCTTCATTGATATCAGCGAACAGACCAGGGTTGAACGGAACCTGCAGCTCCTGAACGCCACCCTCAACCATGCATTCGAGACCGGCAGGATGGCCTGGTGGGACTGGGACTATCGCACAGGTCGAGTCGCTTTCGACCCGCGCAAGGCTGAGATGCTCGGGTACAGCCCCTCGGAGATTGGACCTGGATACGAAGGATGGACCAGTCTTCTGCATCCGGATGATTATACAGACGCGATGGATGCGATGAAGAGGGTCCTCGAAGGAAAGGAACAGATCTACTCGGCCGAGTACCGGCTGAAGGCGAAAGACGGCAGTTATCGATGGTTCCGCGACCGCGGAGAGGCGGCAGAATGGCGGGAGGACGGAAAGCCATCGAGAATCCTGGGAGTCGTATTCGATATCGATGACTGGCGTCATCTCCGTAAGGCATATGAAGAGGGGGAGGTCAGGTACCAGACCCTCTTCAGTCACATGTCCCACGGGGTCGTGTATCACCACGGCGACGGCAAGATTATCACCGCCAATCCGGCAGCAGCCAGGATGCTCGGGCTCGACACTCAGGACATGACGGACAAGGACTCTTCCGACCCGAGGTGGCAGGCGATCAGGGAAGATGGCACGCCCTTTCCCAGTAATGAACACCCGATAATGATCGCTCTACGGACGGGGAAAGAGGTACAGAACGTAGTGATGGGGATAGTCCACAGGAAGGACAAGAGCCGCAGGTGGATCAAGATCAACGCCGTTCCCCTTTTCGATAGTCAGAATCAGAGACCGGCTTACGGCTTCGCTACATTCGACGATATCACGGAGCTCAAGGCGACCGAAAACCAGTTGAACAAAATCATCAAAGAGAAGGATATTCTGCTGCGTGAGCTGCATCACCGGGTCAAGAACAACCTTCAGAAGATCGTTTCCATAATCTACCTCCAGGTCAGCAAGGAAAGCAATGAGCATGTTATTGATATACTGAAAAGCATCCAGTCCAGGATCTACTCCATGTCTCTCGTACATGAGAGACTCTACCGTTCAAGCGAGCTGGCACATCTGCCGATCAGGGACTACCTGACGTCACTGGCCGAGGAGGTAATACAGACTTTTCAACGGGAAGCAAAGGTCCGTCTCGAGGCCAGGCTGGACGACCTTTCCCTGGGGATAGACGACTCACTCGCTCTAGGCCTGATCATAAACGAACTGGTATCGAACTCGATGAAGTATGCCTTCGACGGACACAGGAACGGCAATATCCGGCTTGAACTGAACCGCGAAGATAATGGATGTGCCAGGCTGGTTTTGGCCGACAACGGCGCGGGACTGCCGGAAGGCTTCGATCCCTTCACTACGGAGTCTCTCGGTATGAAGATCGTTATCCTTCTGGTGAACCAGCTGGGGGGAGAACTTCTGTACCGCAACGATGGTGGTGCCGAATTCGAGATTGTACTGCCGCCAGGCAACGATTAAAGTCCAACTGTTAAAGTCCAACTGTAAAAGCGTGGTTCACCAAAAAAAACCGGGTCGAAAGACCCGGTTTTATATTGACATATTACTTTATTCGCGGGGCAGAGTTATGGAAGGATCACTGTGTCAACGACATGAATTACACCGTTGGATGCTTCTATGTCGGTTATGATGACCTGGGCGTCGTTGATGTAAACTTTTCCCATATCGACCTTCACCATCACGTCCTTACCGTTAAGAGTCGGAGCGGAATCGAGTTTGACTACGTCGGAAGCCATGACTTTGCCAGAAACGACGTGATACAGCAGAATACTCTTCAGGGTAGGAATATCGTTCAGAAGAGATTCCACCGTTCCTTCAGGCAGTTTGGCGAATGCATCATCGGTGGGTGCAAACACGGTGAATGAACCATCATTGGACAAAGTTTCTACAAGATCGGCTGCATCGAGGGCGGCCACTAGGGTAGTAAACCGGCCGTCGTCGACAGCTATTTCAGCTATTGACGGTTTTTCTTCTGCCATCGGAGCTTTCATTCCTTCTTCTTTACTATCCGGTGTACCTACACAGGATGCCAGGATAAAAACGCTCAGAACCAGAATACCTATAACAATCTTTTTCATTGAACACTCCTTGTATTTGAAAGTTGATCTTTAAGATTGTCTAAATATACTAATCCTGACTAAAAAGGCAAGAAATAACTTTGTAATTTTTCGATAAAAAAAAGCATATGAAAGTGAAACAGGGCAGCCAGCACTTTTTACAGTCTTTGGCTGCTCTGTTTTAGTCTGCATGAGGGTTTTGCCGAACCGTGTCAGCCGACGGGCGGCCCTTCCGGCTGGCCATCCCTCCACGGCTGCAATGGTCAACCGGCTGTACGGATCCGCCGATCAGCCGAGCGGTGTAAGATCGAAGGGTACCTTCGTCTCCTGTCCTTTGGCTTTGAGCTTCTCCACCACCTCAACCGGCAACGGCACACCGGAGCGCCGGTGTTCTTCGGCCTTTTCGAACTCTTTTTCCCCATGGATGAAAATCCGGTCCTGACCCTCGACTTTCGGAGAGTCGACCAGCATCCCGATCAGAGCATCCATGTCGCTGGTAAAGTCGATCAGGGGACGGAAACCTTCGATATTGATTGCCATGAAGAAGTGCCCCACGCTAACCGGAGTGGGTACCGGGCTGATCCGGCGGCCGATATTCGTACCGAAACGGGCACCTGCCAGGACACCGCTCAGTATGTCCACCAGGAGGGAGAGACCGTATCCCTTATAGCCGGATAGGATGTCGGTGCCGCCGAGGGGCAGGAGGCCTCCTTCATTGATGATAGTGGAAGGATCGGTTGTGATTTCGCCCTGTGCGTTCACGCCGTATCCGGCGGGGACCTGCTCGCCTTTTATCTCGGCGATTCTTATTTTTCCCATGGAAACGATGCTCGTCGCCATGTCCAGAACAAAAGGACGTTTACCGTCAGTCGGTACCGCCACGGAAATCGGGTTGGTGCCCAGAATGCATTCCCGTCCGTACGTCGGCGTCATCAGCGGCTGTGAATTGGTGAGGGAGACCCCGATCATGTTTTTCTCCAGGGCCATCATGGAATAGTAGCCGGCGAAGCCGAAGTGATTGCTGTTGCGTACGGTGGCGACCCCGATCGTGTGCTCCGCAGCCTTCTGCAGGCAGGCCTTCATGGCATGAACCCCGGCCGGCTGACCGAGCCCGTTGCCGGCATCGAAGCAGATTGTGTTGTCCGTCTCCTGTACGACGGCGTATTTTGTGACCGGTTCGATCAATCCGGTCCGCAGCCGGTCGCCATAGTAGACATGCAGCTGGGTAATACCGTGGGTGTGAATACCCCGCAGGTCTGCCATAGTGAGAATTTCAGCTGTGGTCCGCGCCTGGTCTGCGGGGACCTTGCAGGAAGTCAGGAAACGGACGATGTACTGTTCGAGGTCTTCAGGGCGGAAGTAGAGAATATTCGGCATTTGGTACTCCTTGGATAAGATTGTCTATCCGAACAGCAGATTCGGCAGAAAGGTGACGATCTGCGGGAAAATTATCATCATGATGAGCACGATGACGTCACAGCCCGCAAATGGCCATATACCGGCGAAGATGTCCTCGAGCCTGACATTCTTACCGGTCACCCCTTTCACGGCGTAGACGTTCAGTCCCACCGGCGGTGTAATCGCACCAATCTCGGTCAGCTTGAGACTGATTATCCCGAACCAGATCGGGTCGTATCCGAGATTGACGATAATCGGAAATACGATGGGCAGGGTGAGGGCGAAGATGCCGATGGGGACCATGATCATGCCGAGGAAGAACATCACCAGCATGATAAGTATCAGTATTACGAGAGAGCTGACTTCGAGACCCATGGCTGCGGTAGTCAGATCGCTAGGCAGCCTGGTGGTCGCCAGGACCCTGCTGAAGTAGAGGGCCCCGATGTTGATGAGGAAGATCATGGAGGTCGTGTTGGCCGATTCTTTCATAGCCCTGACGACGTCCTTCATGCTCCGGATTCCGCCGATGAAATAGCCGAGGATGATGGTAATGATGGTGCCCGCCGCGGCGGCTTCGGTCGGCGTGGTGATACCGGTATAGATTCCGCCCAGAACGACAAGCGCTATCAGCATGATCGGCCAGAGCCGGAAGAACTCCTGCCACCGCTGTGCAAAAGTGAGATGCTTCTCATGGGGTATGCCGGGGGCGAGCTTCGGATTCATCTTGGCGCCGATGACTATGTATGCCGAGTAGACCGTGGCTGTTATAAGTCCGGGTACTATTCCCGCGGCAAACAGCTTGCCCACCGACTGCTGGGTGAAGAGGGCGTAGATGATCAGCATCATGCTGGGGGGAATCATGGAGGCGAAGGTCCCCGCCGAGGCGATACATCCCACCGCGAAGGACTTCTTGTAGTTGTACTTCAGCATCTCCGGCAGGGCCAGACGGGAAAAGATGGCCGAAGCAGCGATGGAGGAGCCGGAGATGGCCCCGAAGGCGGCGCAGCTGTAACAGGTGGCTACCCCGAGGGAACCGGGCAGTCCCCTGCTGAGATTGTGCACCGACTTGAAGGCCCGTGTCGCGAAGCCGCCGATCCCGGCGAATGAGCCCATAAGAATGAACAGGGGAATGCAGACCCAGGTGGGCGCGGCAATCGAGTAATAGGCGGTCTGGCTCAATAACGAGAGAGCCGTGTCGAGTCCCATCAGTATGGTGCTGCCGATCAGCCCGCTGGCGATGAAGGAGACCCCGATCGGCACTCCGATGCCGATCGATCCAAGAAGCAAAACCAGTATCAAGATTCCGACTGCGGTAAAACTCATGTGTGTACTCCTACATACCGGCGCCGTGGACTGTATCCGTTCCGGATTCTATCGTCCCGGATTCCGTTTTTAAACGATCGATGAACTTGATCATGATCTGTATCCAGTAAAAGACCAGTCCGATCACCATCAGGACCTTCACCGGTCCGATTGGGAACTGGACTGTTCCTGCTTCGGCTTCGTATGTAGTAACGGAGATGTAGGTGTTGTTTATCATCTCCTTGATGAACAGGCCGATGACAACGATCTGCACGATATCGGTGAACAGAAATGTGTACTTCCGGGTCCTGCCGGGAAGCCTGTCGAGCACCAGTTCCACCCTCACGTTCTCATCCTCTTCTTCACAGCGTGCCATACCGAGATATATAACGGTGATCATCACGAAAACCGACAGGACCGCCAGTCCCTGGATCGGGAGGCCGATTCCGCGGCTGACGAGGTCGATGAACAGCAGCATACAGGTCACTACCAGGAGCCATCCGCACAGGGTTGCCAGGTACTGGTTCATGCGATGAAAAAAATGTTTCATACTCGATCTGCCTTTTCCTGTTAATGGTATCTTTATAAAGCGATCCGGAGGGGTCCCGTACGGGACCCCTTCCGGAAAAATGCAGTATTAATCCATTGCAAGGCCTTTTTTCACGATCTCGCGCATCTTGTCCATAATTTCCTGCGCATTGTCGTAACCTGCGGCCTTAACCTCTTCGACCCACTGCTGCTGGAGACGTTCAGCCTGGGAGACTTCCTGCCAGTTGGCGATCTCTTTAGGAGAGGCTATCTCAACCTCTATACCGTTCGCTTCCTGGGTAGACGTGATCTCGTCAAACGCACCGTCATAGGCTGCAGCATACGCATCCTTGGCATTTTCGGCGGCTTTGAGGATATCCTGCTGTACATCTTCGGGCAAAGAGTTCCAAAAATCAAGGTTTACATTGTGCAAAAACGGAGTTGCCCACCACATTTCCTTCGCAACGAATATGTAGCCGGCGGCTTCATCCTGTTTGGTCATGTGAATACCGTCCAGGTTGGCCAGGACGCCGTCCACCGTTCCCGTCTGGAGTGCCATGTAACAGTCCGCCCATGGAACCGACACGGGTATCGCGCCGGCACTCTTCAGGTAACCGAGGAGCCAGCGGCTGGAAGCACGCCACTTTTTCCCGCTCAGGTCGCTGATCGAATCGACCTTGTATGATGATGTAAATGTACCCGGGAGTCCCGCGGTCATCAGGATAGGCATCTGATTCCACTCGGCAAGCTCTTCTTTCAGTTCGGGAATCTCATCATATGCGGTCTCATAGATCCAGCGCTGTGCTTCCCAGGAACCGGGTCCTACGGGAAAAAGCTTGAAAATCTGGTGCAGAGGGAGCTGTTCCGGGAAGAACTCCGGAAAGAGAAATCCGATGTCGGTGATACCGTCCTTGATACCCTTCAGGGCCTCAGGTGGTCCCAGCAGCGCGCCGCCCCAGAAGTCCTGGAATTCAATCTGGCCTTCAGTTTGCTTTACGACTTCCGGCAGAAAGTAATCAGCCATAAAGGCGGTTCGGACGCCACCCGGTGGGTCGCTGTCGGAGTACTTGACTACGATTTTCTCTCCGCCGCCTGCATCTTGCTGACCCCCTGCGCTCACGAATGCCGTGCACGCGAGCAGCAGAACGATCATGAGAGCGAGCATCTTTCCTTTCATTTTCATGTTCTTCTTCTCCTCCTTTTCTTCTAAGGCTTGGTACCCAAGAAGATAACAACTGGAACTACGTTCCATATTATGAAATAATTTTAGTGTATTTTCATGCATACGTCAAATTTTATATTTACCCTTTCTGAAACTGCCTGATTGAAGAATATCTTTTTTTATAATAATTAATTAGTGAAAGAGGACTCAATTTTTCCGGCAGACGGTGCAATTCCGCTCGGTTTGGTAATCTATTGACATGCATAATTTTTCAAGACATCATATCCGTCAATGAAAGCACAGGACTTTTCATACGATGTAATCATCGCCGGAGGCGGGGTGGTCGGATGCGCGATCGCCCGGGAACTGAGCCGGCTCGACTTGAATACAGCGCTCCTGGAGAAAGAACCGGATGTCGGCTGGGGGGCCAGCTGCAGGAACAGCGGAGTGGTACACGCCGGCTACAACAATACACCGGGGACCCTTATGGCAAAATTCTGCGTGGAAGGGAACCAGGGCTTCGAAGTCCTCTGCGCGGAGCTGGATGTGCCCTACAAGAAGGTAGGGAAGCTCGTCGTGGCCGATGGACCCGATGAAGTGCCCGCCCTTGAACGGCTGAAGGCGCAGGGTGAAACCAACGGAGTACGCGGACTGGAGATGATCGACGGCGATCGTGTACGCGAGCTGGAGCCCCATCTCGAGCATGCCTACGCTGCGATGTATTCACCCAATTCGGCAATAACTTCACCCTATCTGCTCACCATTGCACTGGCCGAGAACGCTCTCGCCAACGGTGTGGATATTTTTCTCAACAGCGGAGTGGAGAGGATCGACAGAACCCCTTCGGCAAGTACCGCAGGCGGTCCGGAAGGCATCCGGGAGGGATTTATCGTGAAGGCCGGCGGACGGGAGTTCCGAACCAGGATTCTCATCAACAGCGCGGGCGTCAATTCGGCGGAGCTGTCCAGGCTGGCGGGTGTGGATCTGTACACGATCTATCCCTGTCGTGGGGAATACTACGTCCTCGATACATATGCGGGAGAGCTTGTGCAGCACCTCGTCTACCCGGTCCCCAAGCCGGGGTCCGGCGGACTGGGAATCCACCTGACTCCCACCGTTGACGGTAATATCCTGATCGGACCGAGCAATGAATACATAGAGTCTGCCGAAGATTACAGCGTTACCGCTCCCGTCATGAAGACCCTTTCCGAGGAGGCCAGAAGCTATATGCCCCAGCTCAACGGCGGCTTCTATATCCGGAGCTTTGCCGGCATGCGGGCCAAGCAGACGCCTCCCGAGAAAGGGGGATATTTCGACTACGTCATCAAGGAAGAGGAGACCTGTCCGGGTCTGATAAACCTGGTCGGCATCGAATCGCCCGGTTTGACGGCTTCAGCTCCGATTGCCCGATATGTTTCCGGTATCGTCCGGAACATCGTTGAGCGCAGCGGCCGTGAAGTATGCGGGAAGCCTGATTTTATATTGAAACGTACGGCGCCGGTTCGGTTCGCCGAGCAGGACGATGAAGTGAAGGCGAAGCTGATCGCGGGAGATCCGGACTACGGCGAGATTATATGCCGCTGCGAACAGATAACGAAGAAGGAGATCCGGCAGGCCATCGAGAATCCGCTCGGGGCAAGGAGTCTCAACTCCATTAAATACCGCAGCAGGGCCATGATGGGTCGGTGCCAGGGAGGCTACTGCACCCAGCGGATCCTGCAGATCCTGCGTGACGAATACGGCATCATGCCGGAAGAGATCGAGCTCGGGAAAAACGGCTCGTGGGTCCTGTCCGGCGGGAGGTGCGACGTCACATGACTAAACGTCACATGACGGACAGGAAAGACTGTGTGATCATCGGCGGCGGAGCCGCCGGACTCGCGGCTGCTGCCGCGTGCAGAGAAAACGGCATTGAAGATATTCTCCTGATAGAGCGGGGGGAAGTGCTGGGGGGGATCCTCAACCAATGCATTCACGACGGTTTCGGGCTTCACAAATTCAGTGAGACCCTGACGGGGCCTGAGTACGCCCAGCGCTATATCGATATGATTACCAGCCGGGGCATCCCGGTGCTGCTCAACAGTATGGTCACCGGACTGAGCCCGGACAAGGTTCTGACCGTAATCAACAGAGGCGGTCTGCACCGGATCCAGGCCAGGTCGGTAATTCTGGCCATGGGTTCCCGGGAAAGAACGAGGGGAGCTATCGGCATACCCGGTTCCCGGGGGGCGGGTATTTTTACTGCCGGGGTTGCCCAGAATCTCATCAACATGAAGAATTTCATGACAGGGAGACGGGTAATCATCCTCGGTTCGGGAGATATCGGCTTGATCATGGCCCGCAGACTGACTCTGGAGGGCGCAAAGGTACTGATGGTGCTGGAAAAGCTGCCGTATCCGAGCGGTCTTCCCCGCAACATCAACCAGTGTCTGCGAGATTTCGATATTCCCCTCCATCTCCGGCGGACTGTGTCGTACATTCATGGGGGAGGACACCTGACAGGAGTTGATATTGCTCCAATCGGCGATAACGGTGAAATACAGCCCGACCGGGCGGAGTACATGGAGTGTGACAGTCTGCTATTGTCGGTAGGACTTATTCCCGAAAATGAACTTTCCCGTCAGGCGGGAGTTCAGCTCGACCCGGTCACCGGCGGAGCTGTGGTGGACGAATACGGGCAGACTTCGGTTCCGGGGATCTTCTCCTGCGGGAACGTCCTGCAGATCCATGACCTCGTTGACAACGTTTCCCTGGAAGGCGAAGCGCTGGCTCTCGGAGTGAAGCGGTATCTGGAAGCGGGTAAGCTGGCCGAACCTGGTATCAAGGTTTTCCCCGGACAGAATATCCGCTATTGCCTGCCGCAGCATCTGAGCGGACAGGCTCCGGCGGTGATCTCTTTCAGACCTTCAGTACCCGGTAAGCTGCACACGATAATTTTTTCACAGAATGGAAAGATCCTGAGAAAAAAGAGTCTGCTGAAGATCAATCCGGCAGAGATGGAACGGATCGAGCTCGATTCAGCTCTTCTTGAGTCCGGATCGCCCCTGCAGGTCGAACTCGTTCCCGGGAGGCTGCAGTCATGAAAACGAAAGAATACATCTGCGTGCTGTGTCCCAACAGCTGCACTGTTACAGTCGTCTTCGGCAATGAAGGTATCGAGGAGATCAGCGGTCATGGCTGCGAACGGGGAAGGGAGTGGGCTGAGGACGAAGTGGTCCGTCCCCGGCGTTACTTCGTCGGTTCCGTGACGGTCCGCAACGGAGACTTCGAGACGGTCAGTGTAAAGACCAGTGATTTCATTCCCCTCGAGAAGGCGAAGTCGATCGGTCTGCACACCCATACTCTGTGCGTCGAAGCGCCGGTCAGGATGTACCAGGTCATCGAACGGGACATACTCGGCCTGAAGGGAGTCGATCTGATCGCGACCCGGGAAGTGCACCGGAAAAACGGCGCGTGAATACAGACGCGCGAACCCTGCGCGTAAACCATGCGTGTGATACATACGCCTCAGGCCGGCGGCTTCCTCCTCATTCCGCTGCGACCCGGGGAACGACCTCACCGCCCTGATCGATGATTCCAACCTTTGATTCCGGGCCCTTCCGCTTCAGTGCGGCTGCAAGGGCTTCGGCGATAGTCTCGAAATGGGTAAATCCTAGATGTTCCTTCTGCTCCCGGCTGAGGCCCGGAGACACGCAGAAGACTTCCGCCCATTCCCTCACGAGGACATGCTGGTAGAGGGCGCCCAGACAGAGCCCGTTGCTGATCTCTCCCGCTTCGACCAGACGGTCCAGTTCTTTCAGGCCGACGCTGCCGTACAACTCGATTTCCCGGTGACTCTGACTGACCCCGTCGGGAAAGGCTCCGGAAAGGATGATGATCCCGCCTCTTTTGATTCCCAGGCTCGCGAGGGTCACCGGTTTGAGTCCCTGCCAGTATTCCAGGTCCGCCGGATGGGCGTTGGAGATGACGATGTCCGCCGGAGCGGGAATATCACGGATAAATACATCCCTGGCCAGTTGAACTCCCGCCCTATGAGCCTGGACGGGGTGACCGGCGGCGGTCATAATCACTTCGTAGCGGGTGTTGAAGACTGCGTTGAGGATAAAATCGAGTCCCGCCTTCAGGGCGACCTCTTCAATCAGGTCCCGCACCGGGTTCTCGACCTGTCCGGCGAAGCGCGGATAGCCCGGCATGCGGGCCGCCATCATGTGCATCGCTTCGACGGTCTGCTCGCCGGATACTCCCGGCAGAACGATCTTGCATCCCCCGCCCCAGCCTACCTGTGCGTGGGGAACGATGCTGCTGAGCCCGATGACGAAATCGCTCTCGGAGAGCCGCCGGTTGACGGTTATCGGGGTCCCGTCGGAGGTGGCGCCGTATGCAATCACCATCTGCGGTTCGGAGAACTCGTGGTTGCTGATCCGGATCCGTCTGCACACTTCCGGGCCGAAATGGTCTTCGATCTCCGCCGCTGTCATCGGACGGTGGGTGCCGAGGGCGATCAGGATCTCGATATCCTCATCCCGTATCCCGCAGGATCCGAGGACTTCGAGGAGGGGAGGAATCAACTGCCGCTGCGGAGTCGGTCTGGTAATATCGTCTGCGATTATCAATACCTGGTCGCCCGGCCTAACCCGTTCGTTGATCGGCGGACTGCCTGCCGGATTCTGCAGAGCATCGATGACGGCCTCGCGGACGTCAGGCACCGGGGGCAGATAGCGGGGTGCAATGCTGTACAGAATCCGTTCGTCCGGGATTATTGTTCCCTGTAAAAACTCTGGTGCGGTCATGAGCCATCCTCCTCGGCTGTATCAAGTGCTGTCACGCATCTGAGCAAAGCGTCTGTGCCTGCCCGTATGTGTTCTCTATCGGTGTCCTCTTCAGGACAGTGGCTGCGGCCGTCCCTGCTGGGTACGAAAATCATCCCCACCGGAGCGATGCCGGCTATCTGGTTGGCATCGTGACCCGCTCCGCTCACCAGTTCCGCGTATCGCGGGCTTACGTCCGAACAGGCGGTGCGGACGATTTCCATCATCCGTTCCTCGATGCTCACCGGAGCGGTAAAGGACATCCTCCGGGATTCCAGCAGAAGACTCCGGGATTCGGCGATACGGCAGCAGCCGGAGAGAAATGACGCTCCGGTCGCTTCCATGAGTTCAGCATCGGTGGAGCGGATCTCGACGTTCAGGTGAGTCTCTCCCGCGATGACGTTCGGGGCGTTCGGAGATACGGTAATGCGGCCGATAGTACCGACAAGGGGTGCGTCGGCAGGTTCTCTGCACAGTTTTTCCAGGTGGAGCAGCATCTCCGCTGCCCCTGCAAGGGAGTCCCTTCGCAGGGTCATCGGAGTCGTTCCGGAGTGGTCCGGGCTTCCGGTAACCGTCAGAAGAAGCCGCAGGATGCCCACGATGCCGGTGACGACGCCGAGCTCCTTCCGCGATTTTTCCAGAACCGGTCCCTGTTCGATGTGCAGCTCGAAATAGGCTGCGATATCGCCGGGCTTCCGGCGCGCCGAGATGATATCTTCTGGATTCCCCCCCGCTGATCTGATCGCCTCCGCCAGGCTGCGTCCGTCCGGATCCTGGAGCTCCAGCATCCCTGCAGTGAGATTCCCGGCGACGGCTTTGCTGCCTATAGTGGAGATACCGAAGTCGGTCGGTTCCTCCGCCGTAAAATCGATGATCTCCAGCGGATGCCGGAGCCGTATCTCATGTTCACGCAGCAGACGGACAGCCTCGATACCCGCCAGTACGCCGATAACGCCGTCAAAGCGTCCGCCGTTCCTGACGGTATCGGTATGCGAACCCAGGACGATCGGGGGAAGGGAGGAATCGGCTCCCTCGAGCCGGCCGATGAGATTCGCGGCGGCATCCATACGGGTTGTGAGACCGGCGGCTTCCATCCGGGAACGGAGCCAGCGGCGCCCTTCGTTGTACACTTCCGTGAAAGCGGACCGGGTCCAGCCTTTCTGGCTGCGGTCGGTGAATTCCGACATCCGCGAGATGTCCGCTTCGAGCCGGTCGCTCCGTGCTTCGGGGAAAGGACCTGTTTTTTCCATGCTTCCTCCCGCTCGTAGTATACATGATTCTGAAACGCAATTCCACAATTTGGCAGAAAGAGCGGTTTTTGTTGACTTCTGAAACGGTTGGTGCGATAAATGTAAGTACTATGAAGACGGAAAATAGACGGCTGATAAAGAACGGCACCGTGGTTACCGGTTCGGGTCTGCACCGGTGGGATGTGCTGATGGAGGGGGAGAAAATCGCCGCGGCCGGCCCCGGGCCGCTGGATACTCCAGGAGAACGGCAGAATTCGGGAAATGAGGAGCTGGAGGTGGTCGATGCCGCCGGCATGTACGTGCTGCCGGGGATCATCGACGCCCACACCCACCCCTACTACAAGGACGATTTCAGGACCCTTGCCTCGACCGCAGCCTACGGCGGCGTGACGACCCTCATCCATTACGCCTACGCCTTCCCGGACATGGAAGCCCTCGAGGCGGCGGAGAAGGCCGTCGAAACGGGCACACGGGAATCCTGCATCGACTTCGGTCTGCACCTGGGGATGTTCCAGGTGGAAAAACAGTACCGGCAGGTTCCCGAGGTCTTCAAGCTCGGAATAAACAGCTTCAAGATGTTCATGGCCTACGCCAAGCTGGGCCGCATGACCAGCGATTATTATCTGGCGGCGGTGATGGATCTGATTGCCGAACAGAACGGGATCGCCATGGTCCACGCGGAGAACGGTCTGGTGACCGACTACCTGGAGGACAAGTTCAATGCCCAGGAGCTGCCGGCGATGGAGTTCTTTTCCAGGATGCGTCCCGACGTCCTGGAAGCTGAGGCGATCAACCGCGCGATTGCGATAGCCGAAGTCTGCGGCTGCCGGATCTACATTCCCCACGTCAGCGCCCTGCGGGCCCTCGAGCCGATCGAGAAGGCGAGAAACCGGGGACAGACGGTGTATGCCGAGACCTGTCCGCAGTACCTTACCCTGACTGAGGGAGACTTCTTCCGCTGGGGGGCCCTCGCCAAGATCGGTCCGCCTCTCAGGCATCAGGAGGATCTCGATGCGCTGTGGGAGGCCCTCGACGGCGGCGTGCTGGATGTGGTGGCGAGCGATCACGCCCCCAAGGGACAACGGCCGGACGAGGACTTCTTCAAAGCCGCGTACGGATCGGCTCAGGCGGAGACGCTGCTGCTGCTGACCTACGACGGCGGGGTGAACCGCGGGCGCATCTCCCTCCCCAGGCTCGTGGAGGTGCTGTGCGAGAACCCGGCCAGAATATTCGGCCTCTATCCGCGCAAAGGGACCCTGCAGCCGGGCAGCGACGCCGATCTGGTGATCTTCGATCCCGCCGCCGAATTTACTCTGAAAAAAGAGAACCAGCACAGCGAAGCGGGCTTTACCCTGTATGAGGGACGGGAGTGTCTGGGCCGGCCGGTCATGAGTTTCCAGCGGGGACAGCCTGTTCTGATGAATGGGGAGCTGGAGGTGCAGGCCGGCGATGGGATGTATCTGTCGCGGCCTGAATAAGTACAGGCTGGACGGCGTTCCGGAGGACCGGCGTCCCATAGGACAGTCGGGATGAGCTCCGGGGCCGGGATGAGCTCCGGGGTCGGCTGCCGGTTCCCCACAGGGCCGGTGCTCCGCCGGAACCCCTTTTCCTTCGGGGGCAGGAGACGTATACTTTTTGCATGCAGCATGATTATCCTCTCTGCCGGGAAGTCAAATTTTTTTACAATTGAAAAAGCGCCGAAGCGGACTGCGGCCTGGTCCACCTCGAGTCCGGTCTGGGCGTGCTCGAATATCGCTTCGACCGGCGCTGGCGGGTTGATGAGCTGGTGCTCGGTCCGCCGATGTGCACCTACGCCTTCTACTGGGCAGACCGGCCCTACAATGTCTACCTCTGGTTCACCGCGGAGGGAGATTTCACGGCGGCATATTTCAACATCGCCGACGGAGTGAAACTCTCACCGCAGCGCATGGAGTACCGTGATCTTTATGTCGATCTGCTGATGTATCCCGACGGGCGGCAGGTGGTGCTCGACAAACATGAACTGCCTGCGGATTTTCCCCGGGAACTGCGGAGATATATTGAAAGCGCGGAGAAGCGGCTGCAGTCCGAAGCGGGCCGGACCGTCGATTACGCCCGGATGTTCCTCGCTGTACGGGGTCTCGATACCGGTTTCCCGGGGATGGAGACTGAAAACCTGATGCTGGAGCCGCCGGATGCCGCTGCGGCTGATGAATACGCGGCCTACTACAGCCGCAACAGCGAATTCCTGGCTTCATACGGGCCGGTTCGGGATAATCAGTACTGCAGCCCGGCAGCTCAGGCGGCACTGGCGGAACAGGAGCTGAACGACAGCTCGGTGATCAGGATGTGGCTGCGCCATCGGCAGGATAACCGGATCATCGGTTCAATAAAATTTTCCAATATCATGCGGGGGTCATTCCAGTCCTGCTTTACGGGGTATGCCCTGGACTCCGAATACACCAATCGGGGCTATACGAGCGAAGGCCTGGCCGCCGCGGTCGACTATCTGTTCCGGATGGAGCGGCTCCACCGCATAGAAGCGAACATCATTCCCGGCAATCTGCCTTCCCTGAGGGTGGTGGAGAAGCTGGGGTTTGAATACGAGGGACGGGCGCGGAAGTATCTCTTCATCAATGGAAAATGGCGGGACCATCTGCACATGGTTCTGCTGAACGAAGATGGGGAGGATCAGGGGCCGGCCTGATCGAGGGTCTGCCGCAGCCACCCGGCCAGATCAGCCGATATGTCTTTTTCCTTCAGGCCGTACAGAATATTCGCCTTGAGCCAGTCGAGCTTGTTGCCCAGGTCGTGCCTGCGGCCGCGGATGCGGCAGCCGTAGATGTTGCGGTCCTGCATGAGCAGTTCCAGTGCGTCGGTGAGCTGGACCTCGCCGCCGGCGCCAGGTCGGGCAATGTCCAGGGCGCTGAAAATCTCGGGCGGCAGCACATACCGCGCCGCAATGACCAGGTTGGAAGGGGCCTCTTCAATCCGCGGCTTCTCGACCACGCCGTGAACACCGTAAACTCCATCTCTGATCGGCTCAGCCTTTATCACTCCGTAGCGGCTCACTTTTTCCCGGGGGACCTCTTCGAGGGCCAGGACGGCCTCTTCGTACTGGTTGTACACATCGATCAGCTGCCGGGTGACGGGAATGTCAGTGGAGGACTCGAGGACAGTGTCGCCCAGAAGAAGGGCGAAGGGTTCGTTGCCGACGTGGTGCCGGGCGCATTTTACCGCGTCTCCCAGCCCCTTCTGCTCGTGCTGCCAGACGAAGTGGATGTGTACATCCTCCGGCAGCCCCCTGATCTGTTCGAGTTCGGCGGTTTTTCCTTTTTGAAGCAGCTGCGCCTCCAGCTCGAAGTTCCGGCTGAAGTGCTCTTCGAGGGCGCGTTTACCCCGGCCGATTACCAGCAGGATGTCCCTGATCCCGGAGGCGATAGCTTCCTCCACCACGTACTGGATAACCGGTTTGTCCACGAGGGGAAGCATCTCCTTCGGCTGGGCCTTGGTCGCGGGCAGGAAGCGGGTCCCGTATCCCGCTGCGGGAATCACGGCTTTTTTAACCATTGCAGACCTCCGGTTTGATGATGTTGATGTTCTCCGCCGCCAGGATGGCCTTCAGCCGTTCGAACATCGCCTCATCTTCGTAGGTGCCGATGATCGCACCGCCGGAACCGGTGAACTTGGCGGAAGCCCCGGCTGATCGGGCCAGCATCACCATTTTTTCATTGGCCCGGCTGATGGCGCAGATCTGCTTCCGCAGGTCGAAGTTGCGGTTGATGCAGCGGGTCGCCGTACTGCTGTCGCCGGTCTCGATGGCCCGGCGGAACTGCTGCGTGAGTTCTCCCCACTCCTGCATGGCGGCGTGGACCTCCGGATCGCCCTGCTCCCAGCGGTAGCGGAGGTTGTTGTGGGTCAACTCGGAACCTTCGGCGAGGTCGGCCCGGTAGGCGATGTAGAGCGGCGGCAGCCGGAAGTTCTGCAGCACCTCATACTTGCCGTAGCCCTTGGTCTCCATGTGCTCCCGGTCGAAATCCATGTAGACGAGTGACTGATAAGCTTGTGCTACCCGGTCCTGCAGTCCCCCTCCGATGCCGAGCTCGTCCTTCTCCACCGATAGCACCAGGTTGGCCAGGTACTCGGGGGCGATCTCCACGGAAAAATAGACCATCAGGGCCCGCATGCATGCAGTGATGATGGCGCTGGATCCTGCCAGGCCCAGGTGGGGCGGGATGGACGTGTGATAACGGATGGTGAAATTCCCGCGACCGGCTCTCTGCGGGTCGTTGTCGTGGATGGGCGTTCTGCTTTTTTGTCCGCCGCTGTTAGAGGCATCGCAGCCCGCTTCCCGGCAGTAGTCGAAGAACCGCTTGAGAGCGGCCTTGATGATCCGGATGCCGCCGTAGTACCCGAAGGCCTTTATCTCCGCCATGAGCTCTTCCGGTCCGGAGAATCTGCTGCGGTCACGCCGGGAAGGCAGAATCTCCAGCTCGTCACTGGGATAGAGGGTGATGTCGGCCTGGAAATTGGAAAAGGTAAAGGCCATCGTTTTCCCGTAATAGCCGTCGGAGGGATTCCCGATCAGCGCTGCCCGCGGGTAGGCGTAGGTTTTGATGATCATGGTGAGTGAATTATAAGCGCGAAATGGGAAGGACCGCAAGTCCGGCTGAGCACGGGGTGTCTTATAATAATTTTGAATGCATTGACAATCTGTGCATCCGTGGTAGAGTCCATTATGGACAGTTCTATGAAACACATGAAAACATTCCACCCCATCAATCTCGGTATCACCACCTGTTATCTCCTCCAGGCCGGAGATGGCTATCTCCTGATAGATACGGGCTACGAGAAGGACTACCCGAAGTTCCGCCGTGCCCTGGCGAAGTTGTCGATAGCCCCGGAGCGGATCAGCTGGCTGCTGCTCACCCACCACCACGACGATCACGCCGGCTTCGCCGCCCGGCTGTCGGAAGAGACGGGATGCAGGCTGGTCGTTCATACGGACGCAGTGGAACCCCTCGCCCGGGGGGAGTCCCTCGAGACGATGGAGCCGGTGAACGGGTGCATCCGGGCTGTATTGGGAATCTTCAGCATCTTCCACGGCGGGTTCCGCTATCCGCCTCTGGCGGTCGGAGCTGCAGGTGAAGGGGCGGTCATTATTGACAGCGACACGGAACTTCCGGATGAGACGGGCATCGGCGGCCGGATCATTACGACGCCGGGGCATTGCAGGGACTCCATTTCTGTTATCCTCGAGGGCGGCGAAGCTTTCGTCGGCGACGCGGCCATGAATTTTCTCAACCTCTGCCGGATCCATTACCGGCCCATCTACGTGGAGGACCGTCAGGCTGTTTTTCGGAGCTGGGAAAAAATCCTGGATCACGGCGCCCGGGTGATCTATCCGGCCCACGGCAGACCCTTCCCGGCTGATGCCCTGGCCCGCAGTCTGGGGAAATTCACGAAGGCATGATACAGTGAGAAGCCGCTGCCTGCCTGCGGAACAACCGCGGGCAGGGCACAGCATCATCCGACCGCCCCGAAGGAGCGCACCGTGAAGCATGTACTGATATGGATCTGTCTCCTCCTGATTACCGTCCAGGCTGGAGCCGATAATTTCTTCGACAACCAGCTTTTTTCCCGGATGAAGAATGACTACGTGGTGTATGTCGACAACCGGTATGAACACACCGTGATTCACGGCATTCAGTATCTGGGCGGCGATACCTACCTGCTCCACTACTTCAACTACGATACCGGGGAAGAGCATCTCATTACGGCCGACTATTATTACGATGAGGACCGGAATATCCGGG
>Ga0272441_10003738_pt1 | contig 28576 bp, 29 predicted proteins | sample SSMProp6N_FD_193582 | JGI IMG/M metagenome (GOLD analysis project Ga0272441, IMG submission 193582) | Marine sediment archaeal communities from Little Sippewissett salt marsh, Falmouth, MA, United States - SSM-Prop-6N | ecosystem: Environmental > Aquatic > Marine > Wetlands > Sediment ... | reverse complement strand
CGGATGGTCGAGGCCGAAGACCCTCTCGTAGATCTCCAGTCTTTGGGGTCTACCATTGTATTTTGTACAGAGACGGGAGCCCCCTCGTTGATGTAGACTGACTGCGACGGGGGTGTGGCTCACGGGGTCCGTGGTCTTTGACCGCTCGGCTCTGAAATGCCGCCCCCGTTTTTGTGCCGTCCAGGAATGTCTACCGGGTACATGGTGGGCTACTCGGCATTGCCGAGTAGCTTGGGAGTTGCTTCGCAACTCCTGGACGATGGAATGAGCGCCTGTGGCTCTGAGCAGTAGACGTGATCGTCTGGATGAGCAAACTCATACTGCAAGGAGGCACATATGGATCCCCACCTATGTATTGGCATTGATGTCGGCTGCAAGGCACACCGCGTCGGCATCGCAACCCCGGACGGTTCGATCTTAGAGGAGTTCGATATCTCTCATACGGATGCCGGTTTCCAAGATTTCTTCCGGCGAGTTGAGAGACGTAGACAGGGGCAGGCTTTGCCTGTTGCTGTCGCGATGGAAGGCTACAACGGCTACGCACGTCCTCTCGATCGTCTTGTCCAGGCGAAGGGCTACCGGCTGTTCAACGTCAACAATCTCAAGCTCGCCCGCTTCAAGGGAGTCTTCCCCGGTGCAGCGAAGACTGACCCGATCGACACTCGGAAAATCCTCGAGTTGTTCCACCTGCGGGATCGTCTTCCTCTGGCTAAGAATGCGCTCCAGGAAATCGTAGAGGCACCGGCCGGTTCGGGGTCAGGTCTTGTTCTTTGATGTCTCTATGCGATAGGGGTTCGGAGTCAAGTTCGGGGTCAGATGCTGTATTGAATGTCAAGCCTCCTTTGAATTCGGGGGACACATATCCCAATTCTCAAGAATCAGAATCGGGGACAGGCACGCGTGCGAGCCAGTCCCCTAAAGCCTGGGGGTCAGATGCTGTATTGAATCGGAACGTCTCTTCGCTTGGTTCCTTTGGAGAATCTGGACGGAGAAACTGATTCTCTTGGCCTCCTTCGTTCGGAGTTCGGGGTCAGGTTTTGTTCTCCAGAACCAGGAGTCCTATACCTCGATTCGTATCACGACGGATCGTCGTCATAAAGGGTGGAGAATTCTGCCCACACAGGCATTCTCCTTGTCCGAGGGGCAGTCGTCCGCTTCTTGCACACAGGATGCCAGATGGGGATCCTTGAGGCATCATGCATAGACTGATCACACGCGTCCCAACTATCGAGGAGTACACCAGGCTTTGTCGTGCCGTAGGCTGGGGCGATGTGATGAACTTCGAGGCTGCCAAGTTGGCACTTCCACGATCGCTGCACGCGGTCGTTGTTGAGGCGGATGGAGAGGTTGTCGGGATGGGCCGAGTCGTCGGCGATGGTGCCATCTTCTTCTATATCCAGGATGTTGCCGTCTTGCCGACGTGGCAAGGACAGGGAATCGGAGAAGAGATCCTGACTGCGCTTGTCGAGTGGGTGGAGGGACATGCACCAGATAAAGCGTTCCTCGGCCTGTTCGCGATCAAGGAGACAGTGCCATTCTACGAACGCTTCGGCTTCGCCGCCCACGACCACGATGTCGGCATGTATCGAGTGATTTGCCAGGATCAAGCAGGCTGATCCTACTTGGGGTCAAATCTCTTTGACCTCTCCCGTGCCTTCCTACCGTGTGAGTACCGTCATCAGCCTCTCCCACAGCATCTGACTCTCTTCCTCCTGATCGTATCCCATAACCCGCTTATCCCACGGGATCTGCCCACGGCTTCTCTGTCTGCGCTACTGATCGATCCGCCCGTCGGCGTCGACACGCAGGACGATCGCGTCGTACGATCGGCCGTTGGTAATCTGGATCATACCGGCGACTAGGAAGCCACCGTCGTCGAGCGCAGCCAGCCCCTCGACCGCGTGAACACGAGCCCCCGCAAGCAGCTGACTCCAGAGCACGTCCCCGTCTTGGCTGACACGGGACAAGGGCATTCCGTTCCCAAGCCCCCCGATGACATAGGTTCCGTCGTCGAGTCGAAGGATCTCTTGCGCATAATCATCGTGGATCGGATCGCCGAAGGACGTCGCCCATTGTAGCTGGCCGGACGCGCTGCAGCGCACGAGCCACGTATCCGCTTGACGGCGCGGGGTCTCATTCATCCAGAAGCCGGCAAGGAAGAACCCGTCGTCGGCCGGGGCGATCGCGCAGGGAAACTGCCACCCAGCCAGCTCGTATCGATGCGCCCATTGCACCTCGCCATGCTCGTTGAGCTTGACAAGCCCGCCGTCCTCATCAATCGATAGGCAGAGGACAATGTCGCCGGTCGCGGTCTGCAGGGCATCGAGGATCAGCTCCTCGTTCGCATCACCGGCGACGTACTCCCACATCAGGGCGCCATCGGGGGTAACTCGCACCGCGTACTGACATCTCGCTTCGCTCTCTGCGGTCGTGAATCCATAGAGTAGGACGTCGCCACCGGCCAGGGGGAGCATCCCATATGGCCACTCACGGCGCGGTCCGCCGTAGACCTCGACCCACTCCTCAGATCCGTCTGCCGCGATCTTGAGAAGGAAGAAATCGCGGTCGCCGGCGCCGAGCGAGTCCGTCTCCCCGAAGACAAGGAATCCGCCGTCAGCAACCCGTGCGATCGACCGTGCCTGCTCATAGCCGTCTCCGCCCCACGTTCGCTCCCAGACGACGTCGCCGCCGAGTGTGAGCTTCATCAGCAAGACGTCACCTGAGTACGGGGGGACGTGACGATGGTTCGTCGTCCCGACCGCCACGGCGTGTCCGTCATCGGTGAGGACGACGTCGAAGAACGCGCCGTAGTTGGCACCCTCGAACGCCCTCACCCATGTGCCGGCCGCGGAGACGGCGCCGAGCCCGCACAGGGATAGAGCTATCAGCAACACCAGTCTTCGCGATCGCTTCATCAGAACCTCCCGTTTTGCTCACAAGCATAGACCGCGGCGTCTCCCGGTCGTCTCATCATTTCGGAGGACGCATGATGTGTCAAAGCTTCGGGGGCAGATCTTGCTCTTTGATCTTTCCTTAGGAGCAGACTCGGGTCAGGTTCGGAGGGAGAGCTTGATTCTCAGTCTTCGGGGGCAGATCTTGTTCTTTGACCTTTCCTTAACCGAAGCATGTCTGTGAGGCTCCAAGACCCTAATGGCTCCAGGCAAGAGCTGAGCCTGTTCGTGATCACGGTAACCGGGCAAATCTACACCGGCTGGTTGTCCAGACAACTTGAGAAGGTTGGATTGAGCAAGCAGATTGCAGCAGATTGGTTCCAGAGTCTGGCAGACTTCGTACCAGGTGTTGAACGCCACGCAACGCTCTTTGACAACCTCTCCCGGTTCATCCTGCTCCACGAAATCGAACCCGTCATGGACCAATTCCTCACACGTGTGCAACTCACCATCGACACAATCCAGACACCAGCAAGCGAAACGCGTCGAGAGCACCTGACAACAAGCTGTAGCCGCGCAAACACCAAACCGATCAAGAGCCAGTGCTGAGCTACTAGATGTCTACTTCTTCGGCAGTTTCAACCACTTGGGGCGACGAAGAAGGATCTTCTTCTCCAACTGAATCTCTATAGCACCCCCCGCAGCTTCGGCCGACGTGGCATTCAGGAGCGCTCTGGTCTTGTTGGCATCCTCCTCAACACGCGAGATCCTAGCGCGAAGCTTCTGTTCCCGCGATGCGAATGCCTCTGCATCAATCTCCCCCAACTTGCGCTTGAGCTCGGCTTCTTTCAGCTCCGCTGGCTTCTCCTCCAAGTCTTTCTCCAGCACTTCGAGTCTCTCGGAAAGCGACTGCTGAATCGCTTCAAGTTCGTGGGTGCCATCCTCGATGAGTTGGGTATACTGCTCACTCTTCCGTTGATACTGCTCGTCATCAACCTCTCCAGCTTTCTTGAGCTCCTCGAGACGAGCCAGTAGTTCTTCGCCCTTCTCCTTCTTGGAGAAGGCTACTCGTAGCTTTCGCACACTTCCTCCTTTGTCCCCCTCACCGTGCCCGGACGGCACCCCTCCAACGTAGCACAAAGGGGAAGCCTGATCAAGACCTAAGCTTGTCGCGCATCCATCGCCGGTTGGGATGGATGTTATGCCACGAGACGCAGCAAGCCAGTCTCTTCGCGCGCGAATCGTTGGCCATTTCATCGAGAGGGGAACTTCCTCCTATACTAAGCTAAGCCCTCTTTCACGGACTTGCCGCGCTGACTAGCCGTCCATGCGCGACGATCCTTCTCGACGGCTCAAAGGAGGAGTAGACATGAACCGATGTCTTCCTGTTGTGCTGGTTGTGGCGCTGCTAAGTCTGCTCATCGCGGGGCAGGCAGTGGCTCAAGTGAAAATCCCTGGTTATGTAGTCAGCGACCTCCAACTCATTAGCCAAGAGAGTAAACCGGAATGGTCTGCGGCGTGGACGGGCCCGATTCAGGCGGCGACGATCCTAGCGTGGCTCGCTGATCACGGATACCCAGCCTTCATCCACGATTTCAACAACGACGGCGTAATCGATGAACTCGATACGATCGAATTGGCGAGCTTGCTCGGACAAACGTTTATGGAGACGGAAACGACTCGTGGAACAACGGACGTGCAGCTTGTTACTGGATTGGCCCACTATGTCGCACAGTACTATCCCGATCAATTTGAACTAAAGATCTATGATATCGGCTTCGTAGCCGAGTTCGCGGCGCAACAGGGCGAAGCGTTCGATCCGAACTACGTGAGCGGCATCTCGCTGGTCCTGATGGAGGATCCAACAATCACCTCGTACGAGGTCGAATTGGAAAGCGGCGAGGGTGTCATTCTCGGATTGGCGGAGCAGGGTGAGAACACATATCTGTCGGGCCGGTCGTTCCTGTATGAGACGACGACAGAGGGATTCACACCCATCGATCTGGCCTGGTCTGCAGAGGATCGTTGGGAGCCAGAGCATCAGGGGAAGGTTCTTGAAACAGTTGGCAAGATGGATCCCCACTTCTATCTCGACTATCGGGCGGATTGGACCCTGGTCGAGCTCATGCTGGCACTGTCGCCCGTAACCGATCCTCCAGCGGCGAGTGAACCGCTTCCCTGTCCCGAAGACGCCATCGCCTATGACGTGATGATCACCGACCTTGAGTATGGGAGCGTTCAAGTGGAGGAGTGCGTCACACGAGATGGCGCTGTCGATACGTATGCGTACACAGTCACCAATATCGACTTCACATATGCCGGGTGCGGGCTGTGCCTGTTTGCTGTACCTAGGCCACCGGCATTGACTGCCCTTGGTCATATAGAGAACGCTCCGTGGCTGTTCAGCGAGTTGGCTCCAATGTGGACGTGGCGTCTTCCCATGGGCAGTTGTGGGCTTCTTCCAGGTGAATCCACTGAGTTCACAATATCGGTTCCTGGTCCGACGACGGATATCACTGTCATTGGTTCCGTCGGTTCCTGTATTGGTGACGGTGCAAACGGTGGTGCGCAGGTGAAATATCGAACATTCGCCGTTCAAACGACAGGTCCAGGTCCAGGCTGCCCTGATCTGGTAATTCAATTCCTTGATCAGTCCTGCTTGTGCGATTCTGGATGTGGCATCTGCACGCTGACGGTGTGGGCGAACGTGCTCAACATCGGCACAGCTCCTGTCAACGATCCCATCGAGATCGTATTGCGTAGCCTCGACCATCCAGCCAACGTCGGCGATGCCTATGCTCCACCGCCTGCATTGGCACCCGGCGATGCCTGGCCCGTCACGCTGGTCATGACATTCCCGATGATCGACCCACTTTGCCCGACAGGCTACGAGCTGGTGGTGGATCCTGAGTTTTTGCCGGGCGGTTTTGTCGCAGAGTGTGACGAGACCAATAACAATTACATCGGAAGCATCGATTGCTCCTGCGAGCAAAGCGGTGCATGTTGCTTCCCCGATGGGAGCTGTGCCAATTTGACGGAGTCACAATGTGCGGACCAAGGCGGCGATTATCATGCGGCCGTGGATTGCAGCATCGTCCAATGCCCGCCGCCCACTCAACTCTGCCCTGACTTGGTGGTGGAGATCACGATGCTGCTCTGTCGCAACGTCGGTCACACCGCTCCCTATTACGAGGTAACGATCGAAGCTGAGGTGACCAACATTGGCACGCAGATGGTAACAGATGCCATTAGGGTGAAAATGACAACAGCTTGCGGAAGTGACACGGATATTATTCATACGGATCTCGCTCCCGGAGATACGGCCACAGCAGACTTTTCACTCGACTGCTCGGCCAACTACGGCGGCTGCCATGACGTGACCGTGGAAGTCGACTATCTCAACTTCATCGTTGAGTGCGAAGAAGGGAACAACGAGGATACGGCAGAAATCTGCTGTCAGTAACAGAGTCTGGGGGCAAGTCGTGCAATTCAACGTTCCCCCGAGAGCCAGGACCGGGTTCGGGGTCTACCGTTGCATTTTGTACGGATGGACGGGGGCTACTCGCCTTTGCGAGTAGCTTGGGAGTTGCTTCGCAACTCCCTGAGTAGGGACGGGGATAGAGTAGCTGGCTACTCTGGCAGCCCGGCGATGCCGGGCTGCTTGGAAGAAGCGCTCCAATCGCTTCTTCTGGTCCGATTCCAAGAGCTTGGAAGTTGCTTGAAAGAAGCCCACGCAAGGTCCTCTTCATTGTCATGCTGAGCCGCTTGGGAGCTTGACCATCCAGATGGAATCCGGGGGTCACATTACCTAGCTCCTGAAGCCTCGAATCATGAACCCGTCCTTGGGATGGGGCAAGGGTTGGCGGTTCCGGACTTCGAGGTTAGATTGCTCAAGACTTGCCCCCATGGGCGGTTTCTCCGACGATCCAGCTCTGCGGAGCCGGGTTGGTCCGCTATTGCCTCCGAGCGTGAGCTCTGCTAGCCTGGAACGTCAGCAGTCACTTGCATGAGGAGGCGTTATGGGTAATTGGCAGAGATCGGTGGTTCTCATTCTGCTTGCAGTCATTAGTCTCTCGGTATCGAGCTCGGGCTCAGAGACCTGGATCCAGTGGTACGAGCACGAGGACGAGGTCTATATCGGCACGGTGCTCGATAGGGTAGATGAATACTGGCTAATTGGGACGAGTGTCGCTTCTTTGGATCCCCCTGATGCGGGCATTGTTGTGTTCCGGATTCAGCCGGACGGCAGCTTGCTCTACCCAATGTCGTATAGCTGGGATGGCGTGCAGAGCGCGGCCGATGCGTTCATCGACTCCGAGGGTGACGTTATCTTTGTCGGGCAGACAGACAGCTACGGCGCCGTTGGATCCGATATGTACTTCCTGCGAACGGATAGCTCCGGTCAGACTCTGGCAGAGGGGGTGTTTGGCGAGTCGCTTGAAGAATCAGCGAGCGGTATTGTGCTGGGGTCACATGGCGACTACTTCATCGTCGGCAACCAGACGAATCCCGAAGATTTCATCGCCGATGCGGGAGCAGCAGGCTATGGCGGCCTCGACGGGCGAACGGCACCGTATGTTGTCCGCATCCAACCCAACGGCGTGCCCGTGTGGAAGAAGGACTACCGAAGCGAAGATAACATTGTTTTCTTCGATGCTACAGCAACGAGAAACGGAGGCTGTCTTCTCCTAAGCACCGTGTATGGCTTCCCGAATGCAGAAGATGCCATCCGGCTCGACAAGGTGAATGAATTGGGCGACATCGAGTGGAGCCGCACGTTTGACGAGGGGAGCAGTAAGGGCTACAGCTTGCTGCAGCTCGACGACGGCCGGCTGCTGATTGCTGGCGCACGTCCGGACGAAGACAGTGGACAGCTCCAGGCTTTGCTGATGCTGCTAGACGCCAACGGCCAAGAAATCTGGTCGCGCACCTATGGGAACACTGCGCAAATCACCGCAGCGCATGCATTAGTCGAAACCCGCGACGGGCACATCGTGGCCGCAGGAACGCAGATGGACGGTTACTCACAATACCAAGACGCCATCTACGTGTTCTGTGTCGATACCGAGGGCGAGCTGCAATGGGAACAGACAAACACCACGGGCAAGCATGTGATGGTCGAAGCACTCGTCGAACTTGCCGATAGCGGGTTGCTGATCGCAGGATCAGGCGCGACCGCGGGAGGGCGCTTCCAGGCCATGCTCATGCGCGTAGATCCTCAGGAGGAGGCTGAGACCCCATAACGATTGGAGCCAGGCCGTGCGCCTGAAACCGCTCTGTGTGTGTCATCATAGCGCGAATCGGCGATGAACAGCTCCCGAATCTCGGGCGAGCTCTCCTCAATCCATACAATGGCCTTCAAGGAGGATTCTCATGAACCACGGTTTGGTGATCTTGATCATGGCCCTTTGCATCGCAACGGTGGCTGTCGGAACCACTTCAGCACAACCGGGGGAACTCGTGCTTTGGGACATGCCTTTCTCACGCGCATTTCCCGGTGGCATCGCTTTGGACAATGGCATGCTCTTCATTGCGGCAAATCGTGGGATGGACATTGTCCGCCTGGATCCTAGCCAAGATCTGTTTCGATCTTGGGGTGTGTCTGAGAATCCTCAAGACGTCATCGTTGTGGACGGTGTCGTGTTTTGTACAGTAAGACCGGCCAATCACATTTCTTACTTCAATGCTGTGGGCAGACTCGATCCATCGCCTTAGACGATCATTAGAGTTTCAGCGACGCAGTACATCAATTCAGAAACCCGTCCTCGGGATGGCGCAAGGGTTGGCGGTTCCGGGCTTCGAGGTTGGATTACTCAAGACATCGAGTTCTTCTACTCATCATGATGAGCAAATGGGCCACGAACCCTTGGCTGAACAAGCTACTACATGGCGTTGCGTTAACGTAGTATCGCGGGCCGCATGAGTGATTGAGGGCTCTAGGGTCAGGCTCTAGGGTCTACCAGTGAATCTCTGTACGGTGGGAGAAACCCGCGGGCTTCTTGTCCAAAGCCTTGTCGAATGTGGTGTAGCTCTTGAGTGCTAAGCCTCCTTCTTACCCCTTGGGCTGATCGTCAGGCATTGTTTCGATACTCTTGAGGATGCGCTTGACCTTTCGCATGTGGATAGAGCACAGAGGTTGCGGAAACCGCTCGTTTGCTCCGACAATGCCGCCGATGAAGGGAGAGGAATGCTCAGCACTCGCCTACTTCGTGGAATGATCTGGCTCGCCTTCGTACTGGTGATTTCGTCCCCGGCTTGGGCATCGTGTCCCAAGATACCGATCGCAGATGTATCCTTGGCGGCGGCGTTCGCAACGGACGACACTGCACCATTCCAGTTTCCCCTAACCTCGATGGATAGCGCTGTTGAGGAATCCTGCACCGTCTTCTGTCGTCCTGCCGGTATCACGTTTGGCCCCAAGGATGAATATCACACCGCAGAGGACTACTTCGCCCCGGCAGGAACACCCGTCTACGCCATGGCCGACGGACAGGTAAGCTTCTCGGGCCGCATGGAAGGCTATGGCTGGCTCATCATCGTCGATCACCCTCAGGCCAATCTGTACTCGCTTTACGGCCACTTAAGCCCCAGCCGCTGGCACATTCGCTCTGGATCAGTCTCGAAGGGCACATTGATTGGCTATCTCGGCGACGCAGACGAAAATGGCGGCACAGCTGAGCGTCCGCTACGCACCCACTTGCACTTCGGCGTAAGAGCTGGCCAACGCGCCGATTACCCCGGCAAGGGGGAGTGGCGATGGCAAGCAGGATGGATCAAATCATGCCCAACGGATGTAGGATGGCTGCACCCTTCGGGGATCATCGTTAGCCAGCACATCCCACTTGGTGGCTTCCTCAGCCCTCAAGGCGGCGTCCTCGAGGTATGGGGAAGAGAACTTCTGCTTGCCAGCATCTATGTTCTCTGCGGTGTCGTCATGCTCGTACTCGCCATCAAGAAGAACCAGCCTATCCTTCTTGTCATTTGGGGGGTTGTTCTTCTCGGCGTCGCCGGCGTCTTTGTGTCACAAGGGATGAGAACAGGGGGCGCAGTCGCGGCCATGGCGTTCATCCTCCTAGTTCTAGGGGGCACGCGTTTCATCCAAGCCTTCGTCAAACGGAGAGCACAAGCCCATTGATGCCCGCACGTGTTGGGCAAGTCTCTTGCCCGCTTGCAGGGCAGCGGGGGAGCATGTTCTGCAAGCCTCACACATACTAGGAGCCGGGGTCAGGCGCGGTGTTCAGGTTGTTGTTCTTGAATCTCACGCACGGTTCGCCGGTATTGACGGATGCGTTTCGTTCTGACAATTACCCGTGAAGGCTGTAGACAATTCGTATACGATCGTATACGATTGGCATACGGTGATGGCAAATGCTTACCAAGCTTTTCGGTTCAGAAGCCCGAGTGAAAGTGCTCTCGCTGTTCATGCTGAATGCGAGCGCTCAGTACTACCTGCGTGAAATCGCTCAGAAAACGGGGCTTGCCGTTCAATCCGTTCAACGCGCTGTCGCTCGTCTGGTCGAGATCGAGATTCTGAATCGCGAGGCCCGCGGGAATTCTGTCTACTTTCGCCTCAATAAGAACAACCCTATCGTGGACGATCTCAAGGCCATCTTCTTGAAAACGGTTGGGTTAGGAGACTTGTTGCGAAATTCACTCTCTGGGCAACACGGTATCGACGTGGCTTTCATCTACGGATCCGTTGCCAAAGGAGAAGAGACAGCGACTAGCGATATTGATCTTGCCCTGATTGGAACGGTCTCTCCAAGGGATTCGTCCGCTATTCTCAGCGAGTTGGAGAATTCGGTGGGACGTGAGATTAACGCTACCATCTTCACAGCTAAGGAGTGGGGCGATCGCTTGGAGTCCGGCGACCACTTCGTCATAACGCTCCTGCGTGAGCCGAGGATTATGCTCATCGGACACGACGCCGAGTTGAAGAGACCGGAGCGCAAGTAATATGGTGAAGAGACAGCCCACCTCACAGCAGGAGATTGAGAACCTTCTCGGTATCGCCGTCCGCGATCGTTCAGTAGCTGCCCACGAGGACCTTCATCCTGACATCAGGTTCCAGTTGCTCTACAACGCAGCACTCCAACTCGCGACCGTTGTTCTTCGTTTGAGCGGGCTTCGCGTTGGACACGCCGGGCACCACAAGGAGACCTTCCGTGTGGTCCGGGAGCTGGTAGATGACGGCCTTCGCCCTATTGTGGCGCACTTCGACCAAGCACGCCGGAAACGGAACAGCCTTGTCTACGATCAGGCCGGGACAGCGACGGAAGCAGACCTGATAGGTCTACACGTCTCCGTTGAGCAATTTGAGAAATGGGTGCGCAATCGAGCTGACGAGCACTTCAGCTAGTCACATGAGCTAGTCCATCATTTCGCCCTGCTTCGCGATCCCCCTCCTTCTATCGCAAGGGACAGCATAGGTCGTACTACAGCCCGATATCGCTGGAGCAGAGATTGAGGCTCACGGCCCGGTGTCGTTCGGCAACGGCCGGATTTGGCTGCTGCGTGTGCGACTCAGGTTGAAGAGCAGATGTTCATTCATAAGTCTGATTCGGAGCCACAACCGGTCCTGCTGCTTGTGTCCGCCTCATCACGCCGGCCGGAACCCTATCTCGAACGGCAGTTCGGAGAGTGCCTTTCATATCAGTTGGTCCGCCTGTAACATAGGATCTGGCGGACATCACGCTAGATGCCCGATATCAGGCCAAGACCACAGACTGCTGCGGTTGTGGCAAGTGCGGAGTGGCGCGAAAAGAACATGACGGAGGTATGCGACGATGAATCATGGCTACCAGCTTCGAGGCGACCACAGGGCACCTGTACTCTCCCATTTCTGGATACTGTCTATCATTCTAGTGATCGCTGTCTGTTGGATCACCTGTTCCATGGCATGGCCGGTTGCTGCTCAACAGGAGTCGCTGGGCATGCTGAGATTCGACGCCTCTGGACCCGTTCAGATTGAGGTGCACGATTCCGAAGGGAACATCGTGAGCCGCGACGTAATTGAGATTGAGGGCGCAAGCTTCCACGACGAAGATGCCGAGATCATCATTGAGATTCCCGACTCAGTCGCTGCTGACTACATGGTTTACGTGAACGTCAATGGCTCAGCCATTCGGCTACAGCACTTCGATATCTCGGCTACAAACGGGACGGATACCCTTCTGCTTGCCGACAATACGCTTATCGTGAATGCGCCACATGATCCGTATGTGGTTCGTAACTCCGCCGAGGGTATTGTGGACGTAACAGGCGAAGCTGGGTCTGCAGCGAGTGCTGGCCTATCAATTTGGAAATGGATCGTCGCGGGTGCTGTAGTTGTGCTCTGCGTGATCATTCTCATCATCCGACAGCGCAGAAAATAGCGCGTTAGCTTCTGTTCGACCAAGCATACGAGTCTATCTGTCGAGAAGCAGGAGCCTGTCTCTGACGTCGATGCTGTTCTGAGTCCTTGCCCGAATCTTGGTATCTGCACCGCGCAATCGATGTGGTCAATCCCCATTTACCGGGGAGCGTTCTTGCTGACTTCTCGTGCGCGCCGAGCCTTGACGGTTCTGCTCCTACCACATGGCTGACGCCGGTTCGCTCTCCAGTAGCGCTTGCTCGTCAACATCCAGCTCCCAAAAGAAATCGAGGCCCGTTTTCTCCTCAATCTCGTCAATGCTCTTAAGAAAGCCAGAAAGCCGCTCGATGATCGAGTTGCCGTTGCCGTATCCGTAGGTTTCGGAATGATCGATAATGAAGGCGAGTGCTCTGATCTGGCCATCCAGGACGTCGATGATGATCTTGTAGAAGGCATCTGGTATTTCGACTCGCTTCTGCGACACGCCTGCATGTTCGGCGTCCTTCGCCAGGTAAGCCTGTCCGTTTGAGTCATCGAAGATCGGGCCTGCGATGATCCAAACCTCATCGCAACAGTGACTGTAGTTCTCACGCACCAGATCCTCAAGATCACCCCATGGGCCGTTGTTCAGCTCTCCCAACTGCGGACTGGCATTGCTGAGTTGAAACGTGTCATGGACTGCTTCAGCGCCGTAGCAATGATACATGGCCGACTTGGGTGCCATGTGCCCGCGCTGATAGCCCGTGTACTTGTAGTCCGTATCCGACACTCTGGCATCGGTGCGGCAGTCGATGCGCCACCCGTAGCTGGGCGCGGAGCCTACTGGCGCAACGCTGTAGATCCTGTAGCTGACCCACAACGGATTCAATCGCGCCTCGCCATAGCCAACAGTGAAGGTTCTGTTCTGAAGAACAGGGACATCGCCCGTGATCAAGGCGGTAAATTCCTGGACACGCGGTGTGTTCCCAAAGACTGGGTCGCACTGAACGCAGTTCTGTGTTGAGTTTTCCGCACCTGACGACAGACAAGCCAGCACGATCAGCAGAGCAACGAGTATCTTCTTCACGGCCAATCACCGGCCTAAGCATACTGCCAGGATCTGGCATGAACTAGACGAGGTTGGCAGGTGTTGCCTTACATGACGACTAGCGATATCAACGTCCACTCCACGCCTTTGCAGGCATGAGACCGCACGCCTTGAGCAGGACTGTTCTGAATTCTCATAACCGGCCCGCTACAGAGGGCTGCAAATTGAACCTCAGCCCGTGGATGGGACGTCTACGCGCGAGGGCCCTGCCCCCAGCCCTCATTCCGGAGGATCATGGCCAAGCTCTCGCCCCCATTGCACACTGAGGAGTCTAGTCGTTGGCCTGCCAACGATCGATCACTTCCGAGACAGTGCCACGAAACTCGCCCGCCGCGTCAAGGCTGTAGAGGTAGCTGAACCACTCAATGAACGGTGCCGGAAACTCAGCAAAATTGTAGACGTGTCCATTCACTCCGAACACAGCGTCGTTCGCTGTCGCCGTATAGAGGTTGCGCAACGCGTCTCGCTCCTGTGAAACGATCAGGCCGTGTCCGATCTCAACGATTGGACAGTCATTGCGAACCAGAGCAACGGGAGTTGTGACAACGTCGTCCAGCGAATGTCCCGCCGTCGAGTACTCAAGCTGACACGGGTAGTCGATGTAATCTCCGGGTTCGCTGCCTCCCATGCATCCCGAGCGCCTCTCCCCCGGCAATGCATTGAGCAACGCCATGTAGCCATCCATCGTTCCCAAGTAGCGGCTCCTGTCACTTGGATCAAGCTCACCTTGCAATGTATTGGTGTAGCCATCCCATGTTGATCCGCGCGCCTTGGTTCCCCAATAGCCGTGATGGTGGCAGCCAATCTCATGTCCGGCGACAATCCAATCCTCGACAAGGGCAATCTTGGACGGATCGTCGAGAATCATGCTTGCCCATTGAGGCGTGAAGTCGATGGATAGTGGAACGTTGTACGCATCCGCTTGGGCGACGAGATCAACGAGTTCGATCCACATGACCGGATTCGCTTTTGTGGGCTCGCAATGAACAACAAAGACCGACATGGGGAGCGCTGCCGCCGTTAGGGCGATCGCGCAAACAAGCAGTGCAGAAAGAGAGCTGCGCAGGGCTGACACATTCGCCTCCTAGTTGGATGAGTCTGGCGCTGTCCTAGTCACACCGCCGCCGTTCCCAGCAAACTCGTCGAGAAGCAATAGCCAGACGGCTAGTCGTCGCCGGCCATCGCCTGCCCGGACAGAGTGTCCGTGCTGATCCAGATCGATTCGCCATCTGTGGAAACGCTGATCGTTCCATCCGCGTACGTCGTAAGATACAAGACATCGGATTGACCGAGATTGGCAATGGTCGTTTCATGCATGTCATCTTCATCACAGCTCACAATCGCCAGTTCGGGATCCGCCCACGCGAGAAACTCGCTCGATGTCGACCCAGCCAGCCCGTGATGTGGCAGCTTGAGAATCAGTCTGCCTGCTGGAAGATCGATGTCCAGCAGAGCCAGCTCACTGCTTGCTTCAATGTCACCGACGAACAGAAGGCGGACGTCTTCGTAGATGAGCACAAACACCAGTGAGTTCTCGGCGTCATTCTCGGCGTTGGTACTGAGTTCGCCGGGTCCGAGGATGACCCAGTCCACTCCTTCCATCATCATGCGGTCTCCCCGCTCCAAGCTACGTGGAATCAACCCCTCCGTGGCCAATGCCTTGAGAAAGTACACGTAAGCCGGCTCATCTGTATCGGGCTCGGTGTCAAAGCTGCGCCAAAACTCCCAAACCTCGTACTGGCTGAATACGGCTGCAAATCCACCGTAGTGATCACCATGCGGATGACTCAGAATCGCCAGCTCAAGAATGCCGTCATCCACCTGGGCAGCGAGAACGGCAAGGACCGCCTCATTCGACGCGCGGGATCCCGGCCCCGAATCCACCAGCGCTTCCCAATCACCGCAATCGATCAGGATCGCATCTCCGTGTCCGACATTGATGAAATGAACATCCAGCGTCGCATGAGCACAAGTCGCAACCGAGACAATCACAAGAACAAGAAATCCTGCCAAACCCTTACGCATCACCATCACCACAATGAGCGTACTGCGGGAGTCCGCTCAGAACTAGGCGGATTTCTCGGACTTTCGCTTCGCTGATATGTTGCGCTCAGCTCTTCTACTCTCCTTCTTTACTGCCCGCTGATTGAAGACGACGCCAGTGCGCGGCTGATCCCTGTCACTTCCAACTGCTAGTCGGTCGTGAGTGGTTGACTCGCTGGCACCGAGCGCCGAGATGTGGCCACCAACCCAAGGATCACTAGCAGCCCGCCGACGGCGGTGTGCCAGCTGAAGCCTTCGTTAAGCACAGCAATCCCGAGAAGAACGGCGACGAAAGTGCTGTACGGAATGAGCAGGCCGCAGCTCACCGCACCGATCCGCTTCAACAGCCAGTAGAGCAGGGCAAACCCGATGGCTGATCCGACGATCGCCATGTACAGAAGCGAGGTCCAGGCCATCGGCGTCCACTGAGAACCAAACGGCGAGCCCTCGAAGATCAGGCCAATCACAAGCAGTGGAACGAACCCGACCGACATCTGCACCGTGGTCAGCACAGCCGGATCCAGATGCCCGCCGAGCTTCCGGATGAGCACGGATGCGATCGCCTCAAGCGCGGCTGCGACAAGAACGGCCGCACTTCCCCACGCGGCCAGGCTGTCTGCACCTTGGATTTGATGTGAGAAGATCATGGCTACGCCGCCGATTCCAACAAGAATGCCAACGAGCTTGAGACGTGTCATCCGCTCAGCTGGTATCACGAAGTGCGCGAGCAATAGGACGAACAGCGGCATGGTTGAAAACAGAATGGAGGTTAGCCCGGCTGAGATGTGACTCTCTCCCCAGAAAACGAGACCGTAGTCAACTCCAAACGTGAGCAGACCTGTGCCAATCATCAACACCCAGTCTCTTCGTGAGTGACGGAAATGGAGGCGGCGGACTGCCAAATACGCCCACATAACAACGGCCGCAAGCAAGAAACGAATGCCTGCAAGTGTGAATGGAGGGACGGTTTCCAATCCCAACTTGATGAACAGCCAAGACGAGCCCCAGATGACGCCCAGGAATAACCAGATCCACGTCGTACGCTTCACGCCACGCCAGCTCCTCCGAAGAGCCAGTCTACATGATCCAACCCGAAAATGCAGCGCCCCAGCTTCGAAAAGCCGGGGCTGCTACGATGTTCCGTGCGGTTGAGCGCACGCTGTACCCGTGACTGAGCACACCTGCCACTGTCGGGTTACTTGCTTCGCTGTTTGGCAACGATGGCAAAGAGGATAATCAACCCCTTGACGATCGGCTGGTAAAATGGCGATACACCCAACAAATTGAGGCCATTGCTGATCACGCCGATGATGAGTGCTCCAAGTGCGGTTCCGTGGATCGTCCCGATGCCACCTGTGAGTGTCGCTCCACCCAATATCGCGGCAGCGATGACATCAATTTCCATGCCCATAGCGGCCGTCGGCTGTGCGGAGAGCAGGCGTGAGGTGATGAGCAATCCACCCAAGCCCGTCAGCAATCCAGTGACGACAAATCCCGATATTCGGTAGCGTCGAATCTTGATGGCAGACAGGCGTGCTGCTTCGGGATTCGCACCAATGGCTCGAATGTAGAGCCCATGTTTCGTCTTGTTCAGAATCACGTAGGCAACTGCGAATACAGCCAGTGCGACAATCGAGGAAACCGGGATGCTGCCTACATAACCAGCGCCGAGCACGCCAAAGCGCAAGGGAAGTCCAGAGATGGGATATCCATGTGTCCACACGTATCCGACGCCACGTGCAATTCCCATCATGGCCAAGGTGACAATGAATGATTGCACCCGGCCATAGACCACGCCGATGCTGATGATCAATCCAGCGATGGCGCCTGCCGTCAAGCCCCCAAGGACGGCCAAAGTGAACGAGCTCGTGGCCGTCATGATCCAGGCGGTCACAATGCCAACCAGCGCGGCTGTTGAGCCCACAGACAGATCGATTTCCCCCAACAGCAACAGGAATGTCATCCCCACGGCGACAATGAAGTTGATCGAGACCTGGCGAGTAATGTTGAGCAAATTTCTTGATGTAAAGAAGTACTCTGATGCAAGAGAGAAACCCACGACCAGCAAGACGAGGATGATCAACAAGCCAAGCTCACCCGATAGCATCCCCAGGATCTTTGAGGACCGTGATCGGTTTGTGTCTAGTGTATTCCGCATGATGTGATTCCTTCCCTGCCTTCCCGGCTCTTACCCAAGTGCTAACGCAGCGATTTCATCCAGTTTCGCATCCTGCCCCGGCAGGATCCCGGCGATCTTCCCTTTCTTCAGCACAATGATGCGATGGCAGATACCAAGCACTTCTTTGAATTCTGAGGTGAGATAGACAATGCCAACACCTTGCTTAGCCTGCTCGATGATCAGCCGACGTATCTCCGCCCTGGCACCAACGTCAATACCTCGTGTCGGTTCATCCAGAATGATGACTCTCGGCTTCGCCATCAACCACTTGGCGATGGCTACCTTCTGCTGGTTACCTCCACTCAGGTTCCTCACCGGAATGTCTCCATTCCCAGGAGAGATCTGGCAGGCATCAATGGCTTCTTGAGCCAGCTTCCGTTTCTTCTGAGCTGAGAGGAAAACCTCACACGACAGCACGCGCGCGATGTTCACCATGATGATGTTGTCGGCAATGCTCAACAGCGGGAATACGCCCTGCGTCTTGCGCTCCTCGGGAATCAACGCAATGCCCAAGTCTCTCGCTTTCTGAGGGGTCAGTGTAGTGAATGTCCGCCCGAAGATCTCGACGGATCCGCGTGTGATCGCGTCCACTCCAAATAGAGCACGTCCGATCTCCGTCTTGCCCGAGCCAATCACACCGGTGACACCCACGATTTCGCCTTTCCTGACCTGGAACGACATCGGCTCCCTCAGCTTGGGCGCTTGCAGTTCGCAAACGCCCAGAGCGACGGTGTCTTCAGAAATGTCATGCGTCGATATGCGCACCTGTTCGACATCACGTCCCACGATGGCTCTTGAGAGCGCCTCCACCGAGGTCTGCTCGATATCGAGCGTTTGAACGAGTGCCCCGTCACGTAGGACAGACACTCGGTCAGCCAATTCGAACACCTCCTCCAGGTGGTGTGAAATGTACAGAACCGTCACGTGCTTATTCTTCAGATCCCGTACGATGTCAAACAGTGTGTCGATCTCCGCTTGAGACATTCCCGTCGTCGCTTCATCCATGATGAGAACCCGAGCGTCCAAGGAGATGGCCTTGAGTATCTCAATGATCCGCTTCTGGCCAAGACCCAGCTCGCTGATAGGTGCCTGCGGATCGATGTCCAAACCGAACTTATGTAGCAGTTCGGCCGCCATAGCACGAATCTCGCGTACTCGAAGGAACCCGAGTTTGCCACGGATCGGTTCATGGCCGAAAAAAAGGTTCTGCATCACGGATAGCTGCGGGAACAAATTGACTTCTTGATAGATGGTTGAGATCCCCATTGCTCTTGCCTGTACCGGACTTTCAAGCGCACAGGCCTGGCCGTCCAACAGAATATCACCGCCATCGCGCTGAACCGCGCCAGTGAGCACCTTGATGAGAGTGGACTTGCCCGCACCATTCTCACCCACAAGTGCATGGATCTCTCCTTTGCGAACAGAGAGGCTCACGTCACGAAGCGCGTGAATGCCGCCGTAGCGCTTCTCGATATGATCAAGAACAATAATTGGGCCTGACATATGTTAGAAATCTACTCCCGAGACAAGAATGATATTGGCATAAGGAGTGAACTCGCCGGTCTTCACCATCGCCTTGACCTCTTTGCCCTGCAGCGCGCCGTTGAGCACCAGGTCTTTGAACTCCGTATGAGGGATGACTTCTTGCTGGATCTTGTTCCCCTTGTTGTCAATGCCAGCCAGCGTAGCTTGGAGAGCGGCATAAACCTCGGGGCATGCCGATTCGGTTTCCTCGGCAAAGATGACGCTCTCGATTTCCAGTTCCTCCAGCACCACCTTGACGACATCCACCATCTTGGGTAGATCCCGACCGACAGACACATCAATGCACGTCGTCATCTCGTGCCTCGGGAACGGGAATCCGCGATCCGCAATGACCAGCAGATCGCCATGACCCATGGTTGCCACTACCTTCGCCAGTTCACTCTGCAAGATTCCGTGTGTTTTCATTGTGAAGCTCCTTCCTGTTCTTGGTGGTTCCAGATTGCCAAAACGTCCGCCAATGCTGGGATTGATGCCATTGTTCCAGATGCAGTGGTTGACAAGGCGGCCGCGCTATTGGCGAACGAAACGGCTTGTGACATCTCGCACCCAGCAGCCAGCTGACTCGCCAACGCGCCAACAAACACATCCCCCGCAGCCGTCGTATCCACCGTCTCCACATCGAGTGCTTTGAGATACTGGCACCCGTTTGCCCCGCAGCTCACCAACCCCATCTTGCCAAGCGTAACGATGACGTGGGCAAATCCCATCGCCAGCAACGTGTGGGCGGCAACATGCGCATCGTCGATGCTCTGGATGGCCTTGCCTGTCAGGGTCTCGGACTCCGTCTCATTGGGAATGATCACATCGACCGACTGAACGACTTCCAGAGGAATCGGTTGCGTTGGCGCGGGCGCGGGATTCCAGATTACGGTCAATCCGCGCTTCTTAGCGAGACTCAGTGCCGGGAATACGAGGTCCGCTCCCAATTCGAATTGAGTCAGAAACACCGATCGATCGCCTGCGACCTTCAAGGCAACTTCAATGTCCTCCAACGACAGCTGCACGGCGGCCCCGGGCGAGAACGAAATGAGGTTCTCTCCCTGCTCGTCTACCATGATCATCGCTGTGCCCGAAGGGAACCCCGCCTTGGTCAGAACGTGTGTCATGTCTACGTCGGCTTGCTCCATTTCCGCGCGCAAGCGACTGTTAAAGCTGTCGTCGCCCAATGCAGACACAAACCTGACACTCGCTCCAAGCTTGGCGCAAGCAACCGCTTGATTGGCTCCCTTGCCACCTGCGAACGTAGCATAGGCGGTCGCTCGCTGGCTTTCCCCGGGAGACGGCAGGTGATCGACATTCATCACTAGATCCAAGTTGATGCCGCCAAGAACCGTAATCTCAGGCCGGACGGTTCTCCCTGTAGATTGACTCATAGGCTGTTCCTTAGGTCCTTTACTCGGTTCATGAAGCTGCGAACGCGGCCAAGATCCACCGCTCGTTTCCAGTTTCCGTCTTCCTTAAAATCGCTTCCTACGATCGCCCCATCCGCTACCGAAAGCAGATCGCACGCATTGTCTGCATTCAACCCACTGCCGAGAAAGAGAGGCACGTGGATGTTCTCTTTCACCGAACGGATCTGCTCAAGACTGGGGGCACATCCCGTTTCCCACCCGGTGACGATAATCGCATCGGCCCCTTCGGACTCGGCATCTCTTGCCTGTTCTTCCACGCTCCGATCCGAGATGATAAAATGGCTACCGTGCTTCACGTTCACATCGCAGAGGAACGCGACGTGCTTGCCCCCGATGGCATTGCGATACCTAGCCGCCTTGCCAGCGACGCCTTCAACATAGCCGGCGTGCGAGATATAAGCGTTCGTCCACTCGAACACACGCACCCAACTCGCTTCGCTGGCAACAGCTGCCGCCACTGCCTGCATCACGCCGTTGAGATGGCAATTGATCCCGACGGGCAGGTGAACAGCTTCCTTTACACGAACTGCAGCTGCCGTCAACGCGGCCACGGTCTCATACCCGATTTCGTCGCATTTCAGATAGGGATAGTCCCAGATATTCTCGATTTGAACGCCGTCAACGCCCCCCTGCTGGAGAAGCAGCGCCTCTTCACGTGCGGTGGAGAGCACTGCGTCCATGGTTCCGGGTTCGTAGAGTGGAGATCCCGGCAAGGGTCTCAGATGAACCATGCCGATGATCGGCTTGGGTGCGGCGAAGAGTTCGTTGTTCATACGCGATTCACTCCAGTCATTCACGGCGGCGGGTGCACCAGCCCGGCCGCTCTGAAGGCAGGGCTGGTGCGGCTAGCTAGACGCGCTAGATAAGATCCTCCGCGGTAATCAGTACCATCGGGATGTAGACGACGGACGGAAGGTCGGTCGCTCCTTGAGTGATATCCCATGCAGCCTGAACAGCCATTCTCATCTGAAGATCTGGCTGCAGCTTGATCGTGGCGACCATGGTGCCAGCTGCGATTGCGGCAAGAGCGTCAGGGGTGGCGTCGAATCCGAACACTTCGATGCCCGTTCGCCCAGCGGCCTCGATGGCACGCACAGCACCCAAAGCCATCTCGTCGTTGTGTGCATAGACAGCATCGATTTCCGGATGAGCCTGGAGAAGGTCCTCCATCACCGTTGCGCCCTCTTCTCGAGAGTAATGCGCTGTGGTGCTGGAAAGCACGTTGATGTCACTGAACAGATTGATGATGTCCAAGAATCCCTGTTGGCGATCGTTCGCCGACGGGGCTCCCGGAATGCCTTCAAGAACGACAACGTTACCCACGCCATCTAGCGCGGATGCAACGGCGACGCCGACAAGCTTGCCGCCAAAGGCGTTCTTGACGTCAAGATGCTGCACGACGACTCCACCGTTGGACGGACGCGTTACCGTAATCACGGGGATTCCGGCACGGTTGGCTTCCAACACGGACGGAACGATGGCGTCGGAGTCATACGGATTGATGATGAGGACATCGACGTTGCGCGCGATGAGATCTTCAATATCTCTCGCCTGTTTCTCCATATTGTCCTGCGCGTCAAGTACGATAAACTCTGCGCCTAGCTCGGCGGCCTTGGCTTCTCCCGCTTCCTTCATGATGACAAAGAAAGGATTCGCAAGTGTCGACACGCTGAATCCGATCGTCTGAGCAACAGCTCCAATTCCCACCGCACCAATCAACATTGCGACCAAACCGAGTGCCAGTATTCTACTTCGCTTCATGTATCATCAGCCTCCTACTTGGGTATCAGATTCATTAATTTGAAAGCTTCAAGCTGCAAGTGTTGTCCTGACACCTCCTTCTCAAGGCCTCTGTGAAGTTGATTGACGAATAACAAGCTTGGCGTGAAGAATGGAATTGGGCGGCATGTCGTTGGTTTCTACATACTGCGACAACAACTGCGCCGCCGTAATGCCAAGCTCATGAATGGGTTGAACAATCGTCGTCAGCGGCGGAGAGAGCGCTCTTGCCACATCGATATCGTCGCATCCAACGACGGAAATCTCATCTGGAACCCGGATGCCGCTCTCCCTAAAGTACGATAGCGCTCCCACGGCCATCAGATCGTTAGAGCAGACAATCCCCGTCAGAGGAACTGCCGCGTTCTCGAAAATGTGTTCAGCGGCTCTGTACCCGCCAGCGATGGTGTAGTCACTCTCGCTAATGATTGATGGATCCACTTCAATGGAGTGGTTCTGGAGCGCAACACGATAGCCCTCAAGACGATCTCGTGAGTTTGCCACACTGAGCGGGCCGGCGACGAAAGCGATCCGCTGATGCCCCAGGCTGATCAGGTGCTCGGTTGCCTCAATAAAGGCCGTAACGTTGTCGACCCAGACCGCAGACAGTCGGCAGTTTTCTACTTTCGCATCAACAACGACCACACGAATTCCTAGCTCATCGGCAAGTTCTCGAATCTCGGAAGCTGGCATCCGTGGAGCCACCAGGAAGATCCGGTTGATCATCTTGGAGGCCAGCTCCCGCATGCTCCTTCTTTCCATCTCAACCAGTCCCTCTGTGTTGTGGAGGAAGACGGCCGCGCCCGTCGCTTTGACTGTGTTCTGAATGGCTTTGCAGATTCGCGAGAAGAAGGTGTTATCAATATCGGGGACGATGACGCCAACAGTGCTCGTCCTTCCCTTGACCAACCCTCTCGCGAACTCATTCGCATGGTAATTTAAGGCTTTGGCAGCCTCTTTGACACGCTCCGCAATTTCGGGCGACACATTGCGCTTGTCATTGAGTACACGAGATACTGTTGCCGGCGACACGCCCGCTCTTTCTGCGACAGCTTTGATGCTCACTCGTTGCGGTTTCATGGCCTTCTTTCTGAAAACGTTTTCCCATCCTAATCCATCAAGTTGGCAATGTCAAGAGGGCGTGTATTGCCGCAATTTTTGCTTCCATTCCCTGGCCGCACGATCGCTACTATGGCGTGTTTATCGACTTTTTACATCTCCTGCCTCACAGTTCACGTGACAACACGTTCTGTCATTCATCGGAACTCGCGGATTGGTACATGGCAGCAGTAGGATTTCCAATTGCGCCGTTTTCGGAAACCGTTTTCCACCCTTCGTTTTCCATTCAAGCCAGCTGTCGTTGGATTCGAGCCAGAGGGAATCAACTGGCCTGCGACGAACGCTAACTAGATAACGCTGGTGCCTGGATTAAACCTTAGATCGATGCCCCCACGTCGTGAACCGGTTCGCTTCACGAGAGGGCACTCCCACCTCAGTAATCACGGATGTCTTCATGAGCAGCAGGGCTGAGAGCACTTGAGCGGTGCAGATAGCCGCGACAAAGGACCGTTCGGAATCCCGGTAGCGCGAAATGGATCGCCAACGGGATCATCTTGAGGGATCGGGTTTTGACCACGCGCCGATGAGTCGATAAGCCTGTTCAGAAGGCGAGATGAAATGTGCCCGATCGCGTTTCAGATGCACGCGACAGTAACAGATGGAAGTGGAGGTCGACACGGGAGAGAGGATGAATCCTAACGCGAGAGGTAGAAGAGACACGAAACTGCCCTCTGAGTAGACAGCCTTTGAAGAGCAAGGAGCCGAGGTTGATAGCAATACCAGACTTTCTCACTGCTTCACGCATCAGGTTCGATGCTCTGCCCCTGAACCATGCTGCGAACCTGCTCGAGGATCTCTGGAAGAAAGCTTGAAGTCGCCTCCCATGCCGCATCTGGTAGGTATTTGTCAGCCGTGACGTAGACATCGCCGCCATTGAGTGCAGGATCGACGTGGAATGCGCCGCCGTCGAACCCGATTATCCGAACCCCATATCGATGCGGGCAGTAGTGACATTCCCACTCTTCTACGCCACTCATGGGATTGGTTTCTGTGCCGTAGACAGGATCAATCTCCACAATCTCAGGAACACCGTCGAGATCGACATCTTCCACAGCATATCCGCCGATCTCTCCCACGAAGCGTGCGGCATCGATTGCCAGTTCGTACGAGCCGTCCTCTGGATTGAATTGGAGGACGGAAAGGGGCCGATAGGCCGTTGGCCACCAGTACTGCTCGTACCACACGATGACCACTTCTGGCAGGGAATCGTTATCAAGGTCGGCAATCGAGATCAAGGATGGCTGGAAGAATGCAGAGAGGTAGGTCTCCGGAATGCTTGAGCGGCATTGAAAGACTTGATGCAGGTCGCTTGTTACCGCCAATGGAGAATTGTGTTCGTATACGTACACATCTCCAGGCAGCGAAAACTCGGCGATGTGGGGTTCGCTCCAGGCTTCGAGTCCCACAATGACCTCATCAAAGCCATCTCCATTGAGGTCGGCGGCGACAACGAACGCAATGCTTTCGGTTGGCGTGTTTGCAGACTGCCCTAACACGGCTCCTGCCAGCATCAAGAAGAGAGCCACGCTGACGCCCATTGCAGCAGCTCGATGATCTGATCTCGAGAGACTCTTGTTCACGTACGCCCTTCCTGACAGTGGATGATCTGGCACAGACATCTCCCACAACCGGTCCGTTCTCCCAGTGAGTGTATGCCCCAATTGAGGTCTGTGGCAAGACGTATCTTGGAAGCCGTAGGCTGGCTCCTACCATCGTGATTAGAGGCTGCGGCGGAAGTCGGCTTGTCGCATCTGCTTTGTCTTCATCGACTTGTCGGACTATGCGTCGTGTTCAGTATCCGATAGATACACCGCGCTGCCGAAGCTTTTCGATACATTGCATTGACGTGGATCCGGGTCGCAGGTCAAGCCAGTTTCCTTTGAGGCGGACGACCGATTCAGCAACCAGTCCAGCATTCTTCAGTAAGGGAGTGATATCCTCGATGCGGTTATGCTCGAGGCAGAGCGCCAGGAGGCGTGTCTGTCCAGAGAGAGGTGTCAGATCGGAGATCCTGTTGTTGCTGAGATGGAGCCATTTGACTCCCGAAAGGCTGGAAAGAGGAGAAATGTCTACGATTCTGTTGACGGACAACGTAAGGTCCTCCAGTTTCGAAAGCTGGGAAAGTGGAGAAACGTCCATGATACGGTTGTGGTTCAGGTAGAGAAAACGAAGGTCTGTAAGGCCGGAGAGGGGAGAGATGTCTACGATATCATTCGAAGGCATTCGGAGAAACTGAAGCCGGGTCAATCCACAAAGTGGAATCACATCCGTGATGTGATTGTAGCCAAGGGAAAGGCGCGACAGATTGGTCAATCTCGCAAGTGCCATAAGATTCGAGATATTGCTGGTGTGTAGCCAAAGCGTCTCCAGTGTCTCCAAATTGGATAATGGCTCAAGATCGGCAAGTGGATTGCACGCCAGATACAACCTCTGAATTCTCGTCAGAGCTGCAAGCGGGCTGAGATCGACAATGCGATTTCGGTCAAGGTTTAGGTACTGCAGTTTGCTAAGATGTGCGATTGGCGAAGCGTCTGTGATTTGATTGGTGTTCAAGTCAAGCCATTCCAGGTTGCCGCATTGCTCAATTCCGTCGACATTGCACACGTTTGACTTGCTCGCGTGCAGAACCCTAATGGACGCAAGATCCGAGCTGCGAAGTTCGCCAGTTTCTCGGTGACACGCATGCCGAATGACGCGCTCAAGGTTGGAGTCTGTGAATCCCTTCAAACCATCACCTCCTCACCAAACCTCGTATCCTGCTTCCCGCAAAGCCAGCTTCAGGGCATGTGTCGAGTCCGTCCACCGCGCTGGTAGTCCCGGGTGATCGTGGATTCCTGAAGCTATCCCTTCGTCCACAAGCCGCCGGTTGTGCTCTGCCAATCACTCGCATCAGAGAGAGCAGAAGCAAGCTTCTGAACGGTCGCTCTGTCCATGCGATCGCGGTGTGCCGAATAGGCGCACGCCGTCTTGTGCATCGTATGCTCCGAGCTGACGATCAGCATGCGATCTGAATCCTCTTGCTCTGGAAAGCTGATGAATCGATCCGGGGCACCCACGGCAATGCCCTGAGGCGTTCGTTCGACTCGAAGAAGCACAAGCTCTGCACTCTCGCTCCCTCTCGCAGAGATGCCGATTAGCTCCACTTCTGTTTCCGTTGTGTACCGCTGCACTCCACCTTCCAAGATGTCGCCTTCAGCCAATACGTCGGCAATGAGCCCTTCAACATCCCCTGAGGCAATTCGCTCCATCCCGCGGGGGTCCTCCGAAATGCATCGTAGAATAGCCGCCTGAGATGGTGTTGGCTCAGGCACTTCTTTGCCCCTACAGGCTGTCTCGCCTTTCTCGATGATCGAATAGCTGTCGAGAACAACATGTTCGATATCATCGCCTGTTGCCACGTCTTTCAAGCAACGGATTGCATCGCCCGGCTTCATCGGCATGTAGCTAACCAGCCCACGCCGTGTGAGAGACTCCTCTTTGCCAGCAATCAGAGCGCGACATGCGACCAGCCACACCTCGCCGGAGCATCTTCCTTGGTGGGTGTACTTGTCGCTAATCGAAGGCTCCCAGAGGCTGTCCTTGCTAAACGACACCTCTCCCGTCTCGGCTTGGTAGCCCACGTGAAATGCTTTGTTGTCCCGCGGGTGAACCTCGCGGTTTGCCCAGAAGTAGATGCTGATCCAAGAGCGACTCAAGATGTTCTCCTTCTCGTGCTCTTCGTGTGAGTTCCCAGAGTTTGTCGAGTTAACTGGGGCTCATCTGCGTCATGAAGCCAGTCATCGTGGTGTCGACCTCTCTATCCCTGTTTCGTTCCTACAAACCCATTTCGGCAACCTTCTTGACGAGCTCTGCAGTCCGGCAGGAGTATCCCCACTCGTTGTCGTACCACATGGTGCACTTAACCAGTGTTCCGTCAATCACTCGCGTGTTTCCGCAGTCGAAGATGCTGCTGTGTGAGTCACCGATGATGTCCGTCGAGACAGTGGGTTCATGTACATAGGCGAGGTACTTACCCATGGGCCCTTTTGCGGCTATCTCGATGATCTCGTTCACCTTCTCCACCGTTGTCTTGGTGCGCACGTCAATGGTTAAGTCAGTGATCGATCCCGCAGGGACCGGAACGCGCAGCGCATAGCCATCGAGCTTTCCTTCGAGTTCGGGAAGTACTCGCCCGATTGCCTTGGCCGCATTGGTCGTTGTCGGAACAATGTTCACCGCGGCAGCTCGCCCCCTTCGCAAGTCGCTCTTCTGGATCGCGTCCACCAGGCACTGGTCCCCTGTGTAGGCGTGCACGGTGACCATCAGCCCGCGCTCGATGTGGAGGGCATCGTGAAGAACCCTCACCACGGGAGCGAGCGAGTTTGTTGTACAGGATGCGTTCGAAACACACTGATCCCCTGCGACTAGGCTTTCGTCATTGACGCCGAGTACGATCACCTTCGCGTCCCCCGCTGTCGGAGCGGTGATGATGACCTTCTTCGCGCCCGCTTCTAAGTGCGAGTCATAGCCAGGCTTGTCGGGTCCCTTAGGGCTTCTGAACAGGCCCGTTGCCTCAATCGCCACATCGATGCGTCGATCTCTCCACGGCAAAGCGGATGGATCTTTCTTACTGAACGTCTCAATCGTGTGTCCATTGACGGATAGCGATGTTCCGTCAGCAAGAACCTCGCCAGGGAAGCATCCGTGCGTGGAGTCATGCCTCAGCAAATAGGCAAGCTCCTTTGCCTCCGCGAGATCATTGACTGCAACGACGTCGAACACATCGGGCTCTGCTGCCATAGCGCGCATCACTAAGCGCCCGATGCGCCCGAATCCGTTAATGGCAACTCTGATTGTCATGTTGACCTCCAAGTATGGGAAGAAAATCCGCAACCTGAAACAGCTCTGGACACCACCCGGCTCTCTTGCTCTATCCTAGAGAGCCACCAACCCCGAGACAAGCTTGGGGTGCAAGGGCAGTCGAACGGATAACATAGGATCGCAGCCTCCTTTCGGAGTACGCTGTTTGGAAAGGGGGCAACATGCCGAAGCGTGGATATCTGCGGTGGGTGGAACCTCCGCTTCGAATCCTGCTGATCGAGGACAATGCCAATGATGTCGAGATCATTCGACGTGGGTTGAACAGCGGGCCGGAGAAGCCTGAGATCTTTCATGCTCGCGACGGCGAGG
>Ga0272441_10003737_pt1 | contig 28583 bp, 46 predicted proteins | sample SSMProp6N_FD_193582 | JGI IMG/M metagenome (GOLD analysis project Ga0272441, IMG submission 193582) | Marine sediment archaeal communities from Little Sippewissett salt marsh, Falmouth, MA, United States - SSM-Prop-6N | ecosystem: Environmental > Aquatic > Marine > Wetlands > Sediment ... | reverse complement strand
AACCTATCATTGATAAAAATAGATGTGTAAAATGTCTACGATGTTGGATATTTTGCCCAGAAGCAGCAATTTGGAGAAACAAAGACGATTCAGTTAGTATTGATTATGATTACTGTAAGGGTTGTGGTATTTGTGCAAATGAATGCACGGTAAAGGCAATAAAGATGGTACGGGAAAAATAATGCATGAGTGGATGAAGGAGGGTCTTTGTGTAAATTGTAAACATAAAGAAACTTGTAAGAAAATCCAAGCAGGAGTAGTAGTATGGAATTGTGATTTATATGAACGAAATTCAAGAATTAAGATTCGAGATGAAATTGCTTGAAAACCAAGTAAGGATTTTGTGGAAACATATGGAAAGTATAGATGATGATTTGTCCAAAGTTAGCGAAGGAGATTGAACAATATTACAGTATGCTGGGTAATGCACTTGGTATCTATTGTAACTCTGATTTGGATTTATTAGGTGGAAAGATATGGAAGTGAGTGGATAGCTAAGAAAATAGAAAGATTAAATTTTTATGTTTCAACTAGAAAATTAAGGATTTAAACAAACGAGATGATGTTTTAAACGGATTGTGATAATATGGTAATAAATAGAACACATGGTTGTCCTATGGTGGCAATATATAGAGAAACGCAAGATTGTATAAAAGAGAAATGTTGTTTTTGGGTTGATGGTAAATGCAATCCAAAAGTAAAAAAGCATGATTTTGAATTCAAGTGACCAAGATGTAGTTATAGTATAAAAGATGGACAAGGGGTTGTAGCTGGATGGTAAGAACTATGGTTAAAAGATCGAAAAAAGCAAAAACAATGAGGAAGTTGATAAAAGCTATATGGATTTTTAACTGGTTTAATTCCTGTGGCTTTGCCGAATTGGTACCAGTAGTGGGTTCTAGATGGGATATGGAACGATTTGGAATGATTATTGTTGGAACACCTCGACATGCAGACGTATTATTTATTGCTGGGTATCAAACGCTCAAATCAATAAAAAGAGCAAAAAGAGTATATGAACAAATGGCTGAACCACGCGTGGTAATTGCTTTAGGTTCATGTACTATGACAGGTGGAATGTATTGGGATTCGTACAATACGATTAAGAGGTTGGAGGATTATTTACCGGTTACTATGTACATTCCAGGTTGTCCACCTAGACCAGAAGCAATATTTGAAGCATGTGAGAAAATCTTCGAACATGTAAAGGAGTTGGAATAAAATGGACAAAAAAGAGACTGAGTTCCTTGATGAAATAAAATCCAAATTTAAGGTTGATGGTAAAATACAGAGAAAGCAGAGGATATGGTTGTCAACAGATGAAAATAAATTAGTTGAGATTGGTAAATGGCTAAAAGACCGAGGCTTTGTACACCTATCGGCGGTATCAGTTACCGATTGGTTAGAAGAAGGGAAGTACGAGATTACCTACCATTTGTGGTCGTACGACGATAAGATACTCGTCACTGTGAAAACAAAAATCGATAGAACAAATCCTGCTATTGACTCTGTGGCACAAATCTGGAAGGAGAATGCTCAGATCCATGAACGAGAACTTCATGAACTATTTGGTGTGAAATTTAAGGGTAACCAAGATTTATTTCCACTTTTTTTAGACGATTGGCAGGGGCCAGCTCCATTCAGAAAGGATTTTGACTGGAGAGATTACGTAAGAGGCGAATTCTACGATGAGGAAAATGAACGGGAGAAAGTTTATTATGATTGAAGAAATGAAATCCGCACCTAAAGGGTCAGAGTATGATTTATATTTTGGTCCTGCACATCCAGGCTCTGGGAACTTTGGTGTCAAATTAAAAATAGATGGAGAAAAGGTGGTATCTGCTAGGGCTGATCCTGGTTATTTACACAGGGGTTTTGAGAAGCTAATGGAATACAGAACACCGATACAAAATGCTGTATTGTCAGATAGAATTTGTATACTTGAGCCATTAAACTGGAATTTGATCCATGCTGAGGCAGTAGATGAATTAATGGACATAGATGTCCCAGAACGGGCAAAATACCTAAGAGTGATAATGGCAGAGCTTTCCAGGATCCAATCTCATATTATATGGTATGGTGTATTTTCTAAAGGTATTGGTTTTGACACAGGATTCAAAATGGCTTTTGGATATAGAGATTACATATTGGATTTATTTGAGTTGATTACTGGGGGAAGGGTATACCCTGCAGGGTATATATGTCCTGGTGGTGTCAGAAGAGATTTTCCAAAAAATGCCAAAGAGAAAATATTGAAAGTTATCGATAAAATAAATGATATGATAAAACTTGAAGAATTGGAAAATCCTTCTATGGATGCTAGGGCTAAGGGTGTTGGAATTTTAAAAGTGGAGGATGCAATAAGGCTGGGTGCAACAGGACCTGTATTAAGAGGTTCAGGGATGAATACCGATGTGAGAAAAGATGAGCCCTATGAGATATATGATAGATTAGATTTTGAGGTACCCATAAGAAAAGAAGGCGACGCGTACGCAAGATACTGGATTGGGATAGAAGAGATGAAGGAATCAATAAAAATCGTAAAACAAGCCTTAGAAAATCTACCTATGGGAAATGTTATAGTATCAAATTTTAAAAAACCTAAACTTAATGTCAAAATACCAGAGGGGGAAGTGTATATTAGAAATGAAGTTGCAAGAGGTGAGGCAGCTGTTTATATGGTAAGCGATGGTGGAAGCAATCCTTATAGATGTAAAATCAGGGGACCTGACTTTCTACATATGATACCTGTTCTTGAATATTTGTTAAAAGGAGTACAGATCGCAGATGTACCAGCTATTTACTGGAGTTTGAACATATGCCCAGCTGATATGGATAGGTGATATGATGAAACTAGGAATATTACCAAAATTGTTAAAAAATTTGTTTTCAAAACCTATGACTGTTAGATTTCCGCATGAATCAATTCCTATTCCTGACAGATATAGAGGAGAACATGCATATGATATTGACAAATGCATAAGCTGTGGGCTTTGTGCTAAGATATGTCCTAACCGGGCGATAGAGATGGTGGAGGCATCTAAGAAATATAAGGACACGTGTCCAAAGACATATCCCAAGATAGATATCGGAAAATGTTGTTTTTGCGGACTCTGTGAAGATATATGCACTAAAGATGCTATTAGGTTAACAAAGAATGTTTTCCTCTCAACCTTTGATCATACTAATGTAATTAAATACCCAATGCCAAAAACGGAGGAGCAGATAAATGGCTAAAAATATTTCAGAAAAAGACATTTTAGATTTATTAGCCATGGTTTGATATTTTGCAATAAATCGTACCTTGTACAGTAAGAGAAGTACATGAACTAATGCATAAATTTACGAGAAAAAAGAGATTAGAATGATTTACTAAAAAAAGATAGAATTGATTGGGCAATGGGGATACAAAGCGCTTTTGGCGATTTTGGCGTATTTGTAGCTATACTAACAACACTTTACATTGCGGTAAGTTTTTGGTGGACTATCCCTATTTATATCTGGTCTGTAACTGGATTAGGATGTTTATTCATCGGCATAACCCTAACTAGACAAACACCAGAAAAGTATCTGATAAGTGAGTTTTCAAAAAATAAAAAGCAAACCGCCTCTGAAGCAATTACCGAATGGGTTTATATAATTAAACGTTTCAAATTACTAATCCCTCTTTTTATTGTTAGTGGTGCAAGTTGGGGAATAACCATAAGCTATTTACCCTTGTTTTTGGATGAAAAAAACAACTCTTGCATTATCATCTATCAGATTAATAATATCTCTATGGGTTGGAATAGGAGCTATTGCTTGTTTTTTTTATGGGAAAATCCAATTACATATAAAACGTAAAACTCTTATTACCATGTTCTATATTACAATAGGATTAATGGGAGTTTCACTTGAATTTTCTACATCCCTTCCAATAATTATAATTATTGTGATTCTTTTAGGACTTTCAACCTTTATGAGTTTTCCTGCATTGTTTTCTTTTGTTTCAGAGGCTACCCACGAAACCGTTGAAGGAAAAACCTTTGGCTATATCTTTACTCTTCAACTAGGAGTTGTCACGGTTTTTCTATTTCTAAGTGGTGTATTATCGGATATTTTTGGTATTTGGATACCCTTTGCATTATTAGTAATAGCTAGTTTATTTGCTACTATAACGCTTTTTTCAAACTATAAATTTTCATATGTTTTTGATAGAAAAAAACATATATAATCAAAAAATGAAAATATTAAAGAGAAAAGATGGTTAAAATTTATTTATTTTATATCAACACCTAAATCAAAGTTACAGTATGGACAGAACCTCCTACCCCAAATGTTAATTACAGCTCTATCAAACTCTTTATTACATACAGGACATTTCAATTTTTTTATGTTTTCCATTATATCAGATATTTACTCTCTCCTAATTGTTCTAATGAGTAGATTTTTGGTGATTCCACCAATTAAGAAACTTTAATTTTATATCTTTAATATCAATTATTTTACGTTGTCTTTCGTTTTTAAATTCCCTTATTATAAAATTTTGATAATTCTCCATACTTTCCTCTATTTGATCAAAGCATTTTAGGCAAACAATTACTTTTTTTCCAAGTGTTGGATGATAATATCCGTCCCAAAATCTTAATTTTTTTCCACACTCATAACATGATAACATTATTTCAACTCATTACATATAATATATATAAGTTTATGATAAATTAACACTTCTATAATAATTATTAATGTTTTTGTTAAATAATCAAATAATTATTTAGGTTAAACTTATTAATATCATCATATAGACTATATCATATAAATAAAATTTAGAAAATTTTGGTGAATAATATGATTTCTCCTTTGGTTTTAATAAATATGGAACATAAAGAATGTGGTTAGGATAAATGTTATTGGTGGAATGAAAAAGAAAAAAATATAAATGGAGGTAAAAAAAAATATGCCCGGTGGCGATAGAACAGGACCTACAGGCCGTGGATCAATGACTGGAAGAGGCAGAGGTGGAGGTTTCGGTAGAGGTAGTGGAGGCAGAGGCCTCGGCGGAGGATTTGCTCGCGGTCCTGGAGGTGAATGTCTCTGCCCTAATTGTGGTTATAGGGAACCTCATCAATTAGGAGTTTCATGTTATAATAAAAAGTGTCCGAAATGTGGAGAAACTATGACAAGGGAATAAAAAAGAGTAAAATGGTTAAGGAGGTAGAAAATCTTGATGCTCTTGTTTCCTCTAAGACAAGGCTCTCTATTGGAGACTATGTTAAGGTTATAAATCGCAGTATTTGGAATTGAAGTTTTAACTTGGATGTTTCATAGAATTAGAATGAAGGTTATAAAATGAGTAAATTTGAAGATTGGGCAAAATACAATCAAATAGAGAAAATTAGGTATTTCATAAAATCCTTAGGATATGAAAGTATAAGTGATTTATCCTCTCAAAATCAAATATTTGAAAATAATAGTAATATATTAATTATTAGGAAGAAAAATAGTGAATAAATAAGAAAAATATGGGGGTAAAAAAATAATGAAAAGGAAACGGCAAAAAAGAGAAGAAGTTGATAAGGTTTATAAAAAATGGTTTGAGAGTTCTCTACAACCATGGAAATTCGGGACACTACCTTACATATGCGACCTGTTTGAGAGACAACTAACAGAAAATGAAAGGGAGATGAGCTATCGTTTTTGGGAATCAGTAAGCAGAATATTTCCATCATCAGAAAATAGAAACTGCAATCTCTATGGCTTTCCCATCTACATACCTCCTACTATAATATCACATAACATTGGATTTGGAAATATTATAAGTTCTTATAACCATCATCAAACTTTGGAAACTAAAGAACCATTAGAAGAAATTATAGAAACGGATAAAACAGTGAGCATAACTGCTGAAATTCCTGGAGCCTTCAAGGAGGATATTGAGTTAGAAATCACACAAAACACTGTGATAATCAAGGTAAACAACGAAAAAATGGATTACTACAAAAAAGTGGAGTTGCCTTGTTTTGTTGATGCGGATTCTGCAATAACCAGTTATCAGAATGATATATTAGATATTGAACTTAGAAAAGTGATATTAGATAAGTTATTTGATGATGAAAGAATAGTTGGAAAGAAAAAATAATGTGAAAGAAACAAAAATAAATAAAATAAGTTTTTCAAATATGAGCAAAAAAGTGATAAAAATGAAGAATTTAAATCCCGATAGGTATTTCTGCCCAAGTTGCAGACTCGAATTTAATATAAAATAAATACCTTATTTTTGTCCGGAATGCGGAACACCTACCTCGATGTATTCGGTATTGCTTGAAAAGCTTGTACAGATAATATGTGAGATTAGAGAGATAAAGGAGATATTAGCTAATAAATAAATCTTATATTGCCTATATCTATGGGTTTACCGCGATATTTATTTGGATAGTGAGTCAGAGATTTAATCTCTTGTGGTGTATGATATGGATGTATCGGGAAATGTTGGCTTGGCTTTACTGCTTACTGCTTTAGCAGGTCTTTCCACAGGAATAGGTAGTGCTGTTGCTTATTTCATCAAGAAACCGAAAATGATTTACCTCTCTGTAACCCTAGGTTTTTCAGCTGGAGTAATGATTTATATATCTTTTGTAGAACTTTTACCTAAAGCATTAAACGGTGTTGGAGAAATATTAGGAGTCACTACTTTTTTCATAGGAATTATTTTTATTGGGGTTATAGATATGGTAATACCTAAAGAAAAGAATCCCCATCACTACAAGGAACTTTCAGATATTTCTGAGGTGAAAGTAGATAAGAACCTTATGAGAATGGGGCTATTCACTGCATTAGCTATTGGCATTCATAACTTTCCAGAGGGATTAGCCACCTTTGGAACAGCTCTTAGTGATGTGAAACTTGGTGCGATTATAGCTTTAGCTATTGCAATTCATAACATTCCTGAAGGCATCTCGGTATCTATCCCTATCTTTTATGCAACGGGTAATAAAAATAAGGCCTTCATCTATTCCTTTTTATCTGGTATTGCAGAGCCAGTAGGAGCCGTTATTGGCTTTTTGATTTTGCTGCCGTTTTTATCAGAAGGAGTTCTTGCATCGCTATTGGCATTCATCGCGGGAATTATGGTTTATATTTCCCTTGATGAACTTCTTCCAATGGCTCATCGCTATGGCCATGGACATATGGTTATTATAGGAATAGTTTTGGGGATGTTTATCATGGCTTTGAGCCTATTAATGCTTTGAATCTTTAACTAGTTAATTATTTATTCGTAATTCACACTATCACTGCAGATATTTTTAGATAATCATTGTCTAAAAGGCTTAATTTTATAATATTTATTACAATAATTTTTATAAAGTAGATCTATTTTTTAACTTTGAGGGATAGGCATAATAAAAAATGTTAACGAGTTGATCAGAACTATAGAATGCGACAGCCTAAATTTCTTAGAAACCATCGAACCGGAATATGAAAAAGAAATAGAAAACCTCAAAATAAAAAAACATTGTCCTTAAGTTAAAAAGACAATGAATGAAATTTAATATAAGATATGGTAAGGTCTCTTTGGTGAAGAAGTTGAAGAAAGGCATAACAGAAAAAAGAATTAAAGAGTGCATAAAAGGTTCTAAAAGAAAAGAGGTATCTTTCTTTAAACTCGATGAGAAAGAAACGCAAGATCTTTGTGATGAATATTATTAAAAATAAACCAAAGGAGAAAATGATAAAATGGCAGTAGAGATAGATAAGGATAAATGTACGGGTTGCGGGGCATGTACAGATGTTTGCCCTGTTGATGCCATAACTATTGAAGACTTTGCAGTAGTAGATGAAGAAACCTGTATCGATTGTGGTGTCTGTGTAAGTGAGTGCCCTGTGGAAGCTATAGAATTATAAAAAACACAGATTTCAATAGGGATATTTTTTAAACGGGGTAAGACTAGTATTACATCTGCTAACATACAATAAAGGGGTTTGTTGATATAATGGGAAAAAGTAAAAACAAAGAAAGATGCTTTCTTACCGCGATGGTAAAAAACAATCTAGATCTAGTTAATAGACCTATAACTATGTTAAAAATTTTACAGAGAAAACAGCCGATAGGTATCACCGAACTTTCAGAGATTGCTGGATATCCTAAACATAAAATCCGATATTCCCTCCAAGTTTTAGAACAGGAAGGTTTGATCGAACCGTCTATACAAGGTGCAGTAACCACTGAAAATGTAGATAATATAATAAAACGTTTAAAAAACACTATTCACAACGTAAGCATGTCAAATAACAAACTGTTAAAAAAATTAGAATAAAATAAAACTTGGTATAGTTAGGATTATTGCCGATCTATATTGCTATTGATATAACTAGAAGAGAAACCGGAGAGATTGTTCAGCTTGATCAGCTTGATAAATATTTGTTTAAATGTTGAGATGGGTTCATTACTATGATGAAAAATAAAATTTAAAATATTAAAAGTTGAAGGAGAAATATGTCTAAGAAATATGTGAAAATGTTAAAAGAAAATTCAATTAAAATTACTCCTCAACGGTTGGAAGTAATGAGATATCTTGATGATCATAGAACACATCCGACAGCTGATCAAATCTATTCTGATCTAAAGGAGAAAAACCCGTCACTTTCTAAAACAACAGTATATAACTCCTTAGAAATGTTCAAAGAAAACGGTATTATTCAAACTCTTACAATATCAGCTTCAGAATTACGATATGATTTCAAATGTACTATGCATCATCACTTTTTGTGTAAGAAATGTGGTAAAATCATCGATATAAATAGCTATTGTCCCCATATAGAAAAAATTAGGAAAGAAGGATATCAAATAGATGAAGCACATGGATATTTTAAAGGCATCTGTAAAGAATGTCTAAAAAGAGCGAAGAGTAATAGAAAAAATAAATCACAAAGCGCTCATCATTTTACTAGCAATCCATTTATTTCAATAAATATAATGTAATTAAATTTTTCATTAATAATTATTGTGAAAATATTTATAAATTATATGTAGAATTAAGTTTTAAAAAGAGTTATAGAGGATTGAAATATGAGTAATAAGAAATGGAGTGATACAAATATTTTGAAATCATTGTCCAATCCTACAGGATCGCAATATGAGATTATAATAGAAGCACCTGAGGTGACCTTTCTTGGTGTTCCGCATCAGCCTGATTTTGCTAAGATTTATTTGACGATGTATCCTGGGAAAAAGGTTATTGAGTTGAAGTCATTAAAGTTTTATTTACAACAGTTTCGAGATAAGATTATCTCTTATGAACGATTGATTAATGTTATCTATGAAGATTTAATGGATGTTTACAAACCCATCCGATTAAGGATAGTTCTAGAGACAAATCCCCGTGGAGGCATTTCATCGCGATTAACTATTGATTCTGATTGGAAAAGTAGAGGCGGAAAAGAAGTATTTGGAGACATTACGACAAATACTGTGAGGTATAATGTATAGAATATCAAGAAATGGTGAAAAGTTTCTATCGGAAAGAGATGTTGCTTCCGCTGTTGCCAAACTTGAACAGGCAGTAAGTGAGATTTCTTGTCAAGTTGATGCTTTCGTAGTGAAAAATTCGGTACAATTGCTTATTAGAAAATTGTTTTCAGATATTATCGTAGAGGAGAAGAATCAAAAAAATGAAAATAATGACAGATAAAGAAAAATTTATAGATCATGATTATAGATGGAGGAATATATAGCGAACTTTTTTGAATAGGTACTGATAGAAAGACATAGGTCAAAAATCCTCATTTAATTATTTATTGTGTTCAGAAAGCAGTTGATGAATGTCCAGCTGATGCAATAACTATAGATAAGGGGGCATAGACAAAAACCTATATCTAGAATTGCTCTTCATATTGGGGAATTCAGTAAAAATATTGGATAAGATGTGTTAAAATTAGAAGGTAGAGAATGATGATGAAAAATAAAATTAAAATTGGAATTATTATCTGTGGCCGTTATCGTATGTGCGCTGGAGGAAAATGTATGAGAGCTCTCCAAAACAGAGATGGGGCTTTTAGTATATATAATAAGAGCGAGGAATTGGTATTGGTTGGATATACTACTTGTGGTGGTTGTCCTGGCGGAAACATAGAATATGCTCCTAAAGAAATGGTAAAGAATGGAGCGCAAGTCATTCACCTTGCCACTGGTCTGATTGTTGGATATCCCCCATGTCCTTATGTAACATATTTTCATGACTTTATTAATGCAAAATATGGGATAGGCGTAGTTATTGGAACGCATCCAATCCCTCAGAACTACTATAATATGCATGCAAAGCTAGGGACATGGGACTCTTCAAAATGGAAAAAAATTATCAAGCCAATATTATCAAGTGAAAAAACTAGATTATCTTACGATTGATGCGTAGATATAAAAAGGAGGAAATAAAATGAAAGATGATTGGAGAATATCGGATAGAGTTCTACAGATACAAAAATCTGCGATCCATGAAATGACAAGATTATCAAAAGAAGTAGAAGATGTTGCATTTTTATCCTGGGCAAAGCCAACTTCTGATACACCAGAACACATCAAAAAAGCAGCCGTTACCGCAATAGAAAAGGGATTAGTAGGAGGGTATTCAGAAAACGCTGGTCTACTAGAATTGCGAAAAGAAATAGCCAAGAAACTAAAAAAAGATAACAATATAGATGCTGATATTTCTCAACTATTGGTAACAGTCGGTGCTATTGAAGGGTTATCTGCAGCTGTTATGGCATTGGTTAATTCTGGTGATGAAGTGATTCTGCCGTCTCCAACATATTCTACTCATATCAGACAGGTTATCCTTGCATCAGGAAAACCTGTTCTTGTTCCAGTAATCGAAGAAGAAGGATTTATTCTAGATATTAATGCTATTAGAAATGCAATAACCTCTAAAACAAAGGCTATTATGTATTGTTCTCCTAGCAATCCTGCAGGCGCTGTATTCTCCGAAAAAACTCTCCGTCAGATGGCAGATATTGCGTTAGAAAACAACCTAATGGTTATTACAGATGAGGCCTATGAATATTTTACATATGATGGCCATAAGCATTTTAGTATAGCTTCAATTCCAGAAATGAAAAGGAACGTAGTTAGTTGTTTTACTTTTACAAAAAGCTATGCGATGACAGGTTGGAGAATCGGCTATTTACATACAGATGAAACACTGATTCCACAGATTACCAAAGCACATATCCCATTTGCTATTTGCGCTCCGGTAGTTTCTCAATATGCTGCACTTGCAGCACTAAAAGGTTCCCAAAAGTGCATTGGAGAATTTAGGGATCATTATCTTTCTACTAGAAATTTAATGTGCGATAGGCTTGATGACCTCAGCTCAGTTTTTGAATACCAAAAACCAAGAGGTTCATATCTCCTGTTCCCAAAAATATTACTAAAAGAAGGAAATGACTCGACTGTGTTTTGTAGAAAACTCTTAAAAGAAGCTAGAGTTTCAACAACACCAGGAGTTGCATTTGGACAAACGGGAGAGGGACATCTGAGATTATCGTTTTGCGTATCTGAAGAGATGATAAATAAAGCTTTTGATAGAATGGAAATGTATTTTCCAAGCTGAACTCTAAAAGGTTGACAAAATATGAAACTTACAATTGTTTATGATAATGAATTACATAAAAAAAACATCGGTTTAAAATCAGATTGGGGTTTTTCTTGTTTAATAGAGACAGCGTATGATAATATTTTATTTGATACTGGTGCAAAAGGTAAGATATTGCTGAATAATATGGATAAGCTTGGTATAAATCCTAGCAACATTAATAAAATTGTGATATCTCACGAACACTGGGATCATGATGGAGGATTAAAAGCATTGATACCTTTTATTGATGATGTAGAGTTATATCGATTGGGAAATAAAAATACTGGTGTAAAAATAAAACTAACAACTGTAGAAGAAGCTAAGATGATTGCTAAATACACATATACCACAGGGAGGTTGAATGGTATGCCCATAGATGAGCAATCATTGGTCCTCAAAGGTGAAAAGGGTTGGTGTGTTCTAGTTGGCTGTTCGCATCCTGGTGTGGAAAACATACTTCACGCTGCAAAACAGCATGGTGATATAGTAAGTCTGATTGGCGGTTTTCATAGTTTTAATAATTTTTTAATTTTAGAAGAATTGAATTTTATTTGCCCATGTCACTGTACCAAATATAAACGAGAGATAAAAGAGCTATATCCAAGTAGATACAACAAAGGTGGAGTGGGAAAGATAATTAAAATCTAGGTGAAAATATGATGGCGGATGATATAAAAAGATGGATAGTTAAAGAGGGTGAAAAATTTCTGAAAGAAATTGGAATTAAGAGTTGTCAATCTATCCTAGATTTTGGTTGTGGGGTAGGTAATTATACAATACCCGCAGCAGCACTAGTTGGAGAAAAAGGAACGGTTTATGCTGTTGATAAGAACAAGGAATCTTTGAATGAATTGATGCTAAGAGCTAAAAAGATAGGTTTAAAGAATATTAAAAGAATAGATGCGTTAGAGGAAATAAAACTACCTTTAAAAAACAAATTTGTTGATGTGGTTTTGCTTTATGATGTTTTTCATTTAGTTGAAAGCAGAGAGAGATTGCTTGTTGAACTATATCGTATTTCAAAGCCAGAAGGTCTTCTCTCTGTTTTTCCGAGACATCATCAGGAGTATATGAATGTGGATTTAGAAGGGATTAAAGAGAATATTGAATCTGCCGGTTTCCATTTTGAAACTAAACTCATCAAGACACTGATGCATGATAATAGTATTGAAAAGGGTTGCGTGTTAAATTTTAGAAAACGGTGATAATAAGGGGAATTAATTGAAGCTCAGTAAATGTAGTAGAGTGTAGAGATATGAATGGAACATATGATCTAATAAATGAAATTAAAAGATTGAAAAAGGAGAAGAATGCTATTATCCTTGCGCATGTATATCAGGATAGCAATATACAGGATATAGCAGATTATACTGGTGACTCTTTGGATCTAAGCAGAAAAGCTACCAGTACAAATGCTGATGTGATAGTCTTTTGCGGTGTAAGATTCATGGCAGAGACTGCTTATTTGCTTAATCCTGCTAAAACTGTTCTTTTACCAGATGAGGAGGCTGGTTGTGGTTTGGCAGAAATGGCTGCAGTAGAACAGCTAAAAAGTAAGAAAAAAGAATATCCAGATGCTGCAGTGGTCAGTTATGTGAATAGTTCAGCAGCTATCAAAGCAGAATCAGATATCTGTTGTACATCAGCTAATGCTATCGATATAATTAATAGTTTACCTCAGGAAAAAATCTTGTTTCTTCCAGATAAAAACCTTGGATCTTATGTAGCTGAGCATACTGATAAAGACGTTTTTCCATGGGATGGATTTTGTTATGTTCATGAAAATATCAAACTCGATCAGTTAGGACAATTAAAAAAAAACACATCCAAATGCAGAGATAATTGTCCATCCAGAATGTACCACACCTGTAAGACATTCTGCAGATTTCATAGGCAGTACTTCGCAGATGTCACGATATGTAGGTTCGGAAGAACAAAAGGAGTTTATTGTTGGAACAGAAGATAATTTTGTTTATAAGTTACAGGTGGATAATCCTGATAAAATTTTCTATCCTATTGGAACTTCATGTACTGGTATGAACAAAATAAATCTGGCAAAAGTGAAACTAGAATTGGAACAGATTAAATACAAGGTTTATCTCCCTGAAAAAATACGATCAAGAGCAAAACACGCTTTAGATAAAATGTTGAGGATACGATGAAAGAAACGATGTTTTATCAAAAATTAGAAGGAAATAAGGTCAGATGCAATCTTTGTCATCACAGATGTATTATCTCTGATGGAAAAAGGGGAATATGTCAGGTTAGGGAAAACAAGAACGGCGTCCTCTATTCATTGGTGTATGGAAAAGTAGTGACAAGTAATGTTGACCCTATAGAAAAGAAACCTTTATTTCATTTTTATCCAGGGTCAAAAACATATTCAATAGCAACAGTGGGATGCAATTTCCATTGCTTGCACTGTCAAAACTGGGAAATATCACAGGTAATAAACGAGATAGTTGGCAAAGAGATCACTCCTAATAATATAGTAAAAAATGCTATAAACAGTAACTGTCAGTCTATAGCTTACACATACACTGAACCAACAATTTTTTATGAGTATGCATATGATGTAGCAAAAATAGCACATGGAAAAGGTTTAAAAAATCTCTTTATAACAAATGGCTACATTTCTAAGGAGGCATTAAGGGAGATTTCCTCTTATTTAGATGCAGCAAATATAGATTTGAAAAGTATGAGTGATGGTTTTTATAGAAAGGTTTGCGGCGCAAAACTTCAGCCAGTTTTAGACAATATAAAACTCTATCATCATCTTGGCATCTGGATAGAGGTAACAACGCTCATTATTCCTGGTTATAACGATGATTCAAAAGAGTTGAAACGTATTGCAGAGTTTATATCAGATATAGATGCTAGTATTCCTTGGCATGTTACAGGGTTCTATCCAGTATATAAACTAAATGATATATCTCCAACGACAAGAGAAACATTAAGGAAAGTTGTTGAAATAGGTCGAAAAGCTGGATTGGAATATGTTTATCAGGGTAATGTTAGAGAAGGAGAAAATACTTATTGTCCATATTGTGGAGAACTTCTGATTGAGAGGGAGGGTTTTGACATATCTGTTAATAATATTATAAATAGAAATTGCCTGTACTGTGGAAAACATATAGCTGGTAAAGGCATGAGAAAAAATTAAGAGTAATTATATTGTAATGATAAAGAATGTTGTATATAACACTACATAAAAAATAAGGATTAACTATGGCAAGCATTGATTCGTTTGAGAAATACAGCAAAGAATATGATGAATGGTTCATTAAAAACCAGAACATTTACTTGGCAGAGCTTAATGCCATTAAAAGATTAGTTCCTTATGATAAATTCGGTGTTGAAATTGGTGTTGGTACAGGTAGATTTGCCTTGCCTCTGGGAATAAAAGTTGGTATAGATCCTTCCAGGAAAATGGCGGAAATATCAAGAAAACGAGGGATACAAGTTTATGAAGGAGTGGCAGAACAACTGCCTTTTAATGATAAAACATTAGATTTTGTTCTCATGGTTACAACAATTTGTTTTGTAGACGATTTGGTAAAATCGTTTAATGAAGCTTACCGAGTTTTAAAAACTGATGGTTTTATTATTGTTGGCTTTGTAGATAAGGAAAGTGAGTTAGGTAAACTATATCAGTTAAGGAGGAAGAAAAGCAAGTTCTATAAAGACGCTACTTTTTACTTGGTAAAGGAGGTTATAGATTTTTTAAGAAAAACAAATTTTGTAAATGTTGTTATTAGGCAAACAGTCTTTCCTAGTCAAACTGGCAGAATAGGTAGGGTAGAAAATGGCTACGGCAAAGGGAGTTTTGTTATAATCAAAGCAATAAAAAAAACTAATTTAAATGAGGGTTAAAAATGGTAAATGAAAGAAAACTGATTGCCTTTGGCCCTGTTCCATCAAGACGTTTAGGGCAAAGTTTGGGAATAAATAATATTCCTCCAAAAACCTGCACATATTCTTGTATTTATTGCCAGCTTGGAAGAACCAATACTATGAAGATTAACCAAGAGAAGTTCTATAAACCAGAAGAAATAATGCACGCTGTAGAGAATAAAGTCAAAAAGGCGAAGGAGAAGGGAGAACATATCGATTATCTTACTTTTGTACCTGATGGAGAACCTACATTAGATATAAACCTCGGAGAAGAAATAGAAATACTTAAAACACTGAATATTAGATTAGCTGTTGTTACTAATGCTTCTTTATTATGGAAGAAGAATGTTCAAGATGATTTATTAAAAGTAGATTGTGTTTCTTTAAAAATTGATACTGTAAATAGAGAGAGTTGGAATAAAATCAATAGACCACATCAATTATTGAATATCAGAAAAATGTTATCGGGATTAACCGAATTTTCTCATAATTTTCGTGGTGAGCTTATCACAGAAACTATGCTTATTAAAAATATAAATGACAATACTCACGAATTAGAAATGATAGCAGATTTCATTGAAGAGTTGACTCCTAAAAAGAGTTATATCTCGATTCCAACAAGACCACCTTCAGAAAAATGGGCTACACCTGCAGCTGAGTTTGATATCAATATGGCATATCAAATTTTTAAGGAAAGATGCATTAATGTTGAATATCTCATCGGTTATGAGGGTAATGCTTTTGCATATACCGGAAACGCCGAAGAAGATTTACTAAGTATTACATCAGTGCATCCAATGAGAGAAGAGGGTGCTAACAATTTTTTATCCAAAGCTAAAGCAGATTGGACTATAATTGAAAAATTAATAAAGGATGGTAAATTGATAGAGGTGGAATATAAGGATAAGAAGTTTTATATGAGAAAATTACCAGGAAAATATCAAGTTAATGCGGAAGGTGAAATTAAGAATTGAATTGTGTTATGATGGTTATCAATAGAGCGCCATAGGAATGTATTGCAGGGAAATGCTATTTTTTGGAACATAAAAAAGGATAGATGCAAATGGCTAGCAAAAAAATAAATATGATAAATAAAGAAGGCATTGCTGTCTCATTATATAAAGCATTGAAAAGCTTTGGAGTGGCATTGCCTGTTTTATTAGGAGTCATTTTGCTCCTAGGGTTATTCAAAATCTACATCACACCAGAGTTACTCTCTTCTGTTTTTACAGGAAACTTGCTTCGAGATACAATTCTTGGTTCTGTAATTGGTAGTATATCAGTGGGAAATCCAATTACTAGCTACATAATAGGTGAAGAGTTATTGAAGGAAGGAGTTAGTCTATTTGCGGTAACAGCATTTATAGTGGCATGGGTTACGGTTGGTTTGGTTCAACTTCCTGCTGAGATATCTATTCTTGGAAAACGGTTTGCTTTAACTAGAAATATTCTTAGTTTTATTTTCACGATCTTAGTTGCCATAGCCACTGTTGTAACATTGAGAGTGGTTACATGAAAGTAAACCAAAAAGGACAGAAAAAAGAGCGTAATAAAAATCTATACTATAGTTTCTCTTTTTTTGTTATTGTCTTCATTCTTTATCTCGTCTTGGCTATTTTCGATTTAGAAAAAATATCCATGTCTCTCAATGCAAGTTTTTATATACTTATCCAAATCTCTCCCATACTAGTTGTGGTTATTCTCTTGATGGGAGTTGTTAATTATCTCATAAAACCAAAATCAGTTTCAAAATATCTTGGCATAGAATCTGGGGCTAAAGGTTGGTTTCTAGCGATATTTATGGGAATCCTTAGCCATGGGCCTATCTATATCTGGTATCCCTTGTTGAAAGACCTGCGAGATCATGGGATGAGAGCAGGTTTGATTGCTGTTTTTTTGTATAATAGGGCGATAAAGATTCCATTATTGCCTGTTATGATATTTTATTTTGGCCTAGGGTTTGTTATCATATTATTTATCTACATGATGATTGCATCTATAGTCGAAGGGAAAATTATTGAAATAATAGAACATAAATAACATGGATAAATGAGAGAACAAAAGAATTATCTTGCATTGGAACTAAAAGGTCATGCACCTTTTACACTGTTTGGAGCCTTTACCGGTATAATTATTATGATAATTTTATTTTATGGAAATTTAATACCTAAAATCTATCCTTTATCTGAAAGTATATTCTATATTTTACATCCAGCTCATATATTTCTTAGTGCTATTGTGACTACTTCAATATTCTTAAAGTATAATAAAAAAAATTTAATATTAGCAGTAATAATTGGATATACAGGTTCAATAGGAATAGCCACGATTAGTGATTCAATTATTCCTTTTTTTGGAGAAATATTTCTAGATTTACCACATACTGAAATACATTTAGGTTTTATTGAAAAGCCATTACTTACAAATATTCCAGCTTTTATTGGAATTATACTTGGTAACTATAAAGGATTAACAAAATTTCCACATTCAGGTCATGTTTTGATAAGTACTTGGGCATCTCTTTTTCATATAATAATGGCTATTGGATTATCTATTAATACGATTCAATTTATTTTAATTTTTATTTTCTTGTTTTTTGCAGTATGGGTTCCATGCTGCACAAGTGATATCATTTACCCCCTCCTATTTAAGAAAAATAAGTAACCACATGCAATCATAACAATCATCAATATTAAAGAAAAAGCCAAAGATATTTTGAGATTTATAACGTTATATATCACAATATTAAAAACTATTAACTTTATTAATAAAGAATTGTTACAAAGTAAATATTCGGGAGGCGAAAATGTCATTTATACCTGCATTTGAAATAGGTTTATGGAATGCTTGGATTTTTATTATCCCCTTTTTAATCTATTGGTTTGTTGGTATCAAGTTTGTATTTTATAAAAGGATGTCTAAAAGTCCTTCGTTAAAAATGAGGAAAATTGAAATTATCTCAAATATATTAGTTATAACTATGTTTGGTTCTTTTATATATAGTATTTTTGTACCATTAAAACTTGGAACAATTTGGTTTTATCTTGGGTTATTTGTTTATCTTATAGCTATAGTTTTGATTATTATATCAATGATAAATTTTGCTACTAACCCAATTGATAAGCCTGTTATAAAAGGTGCTTATCGTTATTCGAGGAATCCTATGTTTATTGGTTTCTTTTTGTGTTTTTTCGGTATTGCTATTGCTTGTATTTCTTGGGTGTATATGGTGTTAACCTTGTTTTTTATCTTGACAACGGTGTATTTGTCTCCTTTTGAAGAAGCAATAACTTTAGAATATTATGGAAAATCATATAAGGAATACATGAAAAGAACTCCAAAATGGATAGGTATTCCAAAAAGGAGATAATTATATGACAAAGAAAAGTACCTCTTGGATAAGTATTATCCCATCAACTTTCACAAGTATTCTCTTTATCTCACAAATCATTGTTGGCATTTATTTATTATCTGATTTTTTACAAATAAAGATATTCGCATATATCGGTGTTGGACTTTACATTTTTTCAGGTTTGATTTTTGGCATGTTCCCTGTATTTGAATTTCGTAAAAAGGGTAGAGTGAAAAAGGGAAAGAGTTATATTCATACTACAAAACTTGTTGACACTGGTATATATTCAATTGTCCGTCATCCCCAGTATATAACATTTATAATGTTTGCAATTGCTGGTATGTTTCTTTTTCAACATTGGATTGTTATTATTCTTGGAATTCCCATCATACCCTTGACTTATATTGATTTATTTAATGCAGATAAAGATGCAATAAATAAGTTTGGAGAAGCATATAAACAATATATAAAAAGGGTGCCAAGAGCTAACTTCTTACTTGGTATCATTCTATATTTACGACGTAAGAAATAGATATTTAAGAATTAAAGATTGATGAATTAAAATGTCACTAATACCTGCTTTTGAAATTGGCGTATGGAATGCTTGGATTTTCATGGTGATTTTTATTATACAAATGTTTGTGGTAATGTTTGTTGATAAAAAGACATGGGGAAAAAGTCATATTCCCATTCAGGCAAAAAGAAACAGATATGAAAAACAGGTTGGAATATTTGCGAATTTCTTTTGGTTAATTGCAATGTTATATTCAATTTTTTTACCTTTGAAATTAAACACTATCTGGTTCTATGCAGGTTTTATTGTTTTTATTATTGGTCTATTCATCTTTATAAGGGCAACCTATGATTTTATCACTACTAAACCTAATAAAATTATAAAAACCGGTGTTTATAAAATTTCAAGACATCCTATGTATTTTGCCACATTTATCATTGCTATTAGTGTTTCTATTGTATCTCTTTCATGGTTATTTCTTTTATTAAGTATCATTATGATGTTCTTCTTTCAAAAGGAAGCACTTATTGAAGAGCGATATTGTCTAGAAATATTTGGTGAGGGGTATAGGAATTATATTCAATATACATCAAGATGGATAGGATTACCAAAATCTTGAATAAAGTAATAAAATGTAATAAATCCTATTCATCAAAATCATAATCAGCAATTATTTTTGTTAGCAATAATGTAAAAAAAGAATCTGATATAAACCTGAAGAACATACATAATTAATATGAAAATCAAAACGTCAAGATGGACTTTACTTGCAGCAATAATATTTACAATAAATACATTTTATTGGTATTGGAAACATCCTGAAGATAATGTTGGAATTATTATATATTCAATTGCAGCGATTATATTCTATATCGCAACAATAGGTAATTGGAAAAGTGGAAATTAACATCATAATCAGCAAGTAATAATGCTACAATTGTTGCAACCATCACATTTTTAAATAAAAGATGCATTATATTAATTATCGGGGAGGTAAATCTTGCCTGGGAAAAATATAAGGAAGAAATCCATAGTAATTTTAGTAATGGGATTGTTTTTAGGAGTTGGATTTATACAAAATTCAGTAAGTACAGATATTATAGATGTATCAATGCATCAACAAACAGAACTAAAGACTTATTTTATTGGTACAATGCGAGGCGGTATATTACCGACAGTCGGTTATGGTATTGATAATATTGGTAATGAAAACGCCCTAAATATTGTAGCAACATTTATTGTTGAAGGTGGATTTGCTGGTGATATTTATCTTTTGGATTCACTTGTGAAAACAGAACTTGAACCAAGTGTGTCTGTTATTAAATCTGGGATTTTTTCACTTTTTGGATTTGGACCGTTAACTGTTACACTTGATGTTGATGCAGAAAATGCAGAGGGTATATATAAAACATCAAAGGGTTTTCAGATTGGGTTTCGTACATTCATCTTTGGATGAGGTGAAATGAAACGATCAATGATAACATATCTATATCTCTATTTTAATTGTTCAAATAATCCATATTGGTTTATTAGAATCATCTGATCAGATGCAGAAGAACTATAATCATGCTAACCATCTCTATCATAATCAGCAAGTAATAATGTTAAAAGTGAAGAAATGCATTAGACGAGATTTGAATACACTTTTACCAGTAAAAAATATAGGTTTTCTCATATTAGTTAATAGATATATAATTACAACATGCATAAGATAAGTTGTTAAGCTAGTGTATCATCAAAACCTGCTAGTTATTGGAGCAATAACTATCTGATTTTTTCCCATTTTTCATTTACAAAATATAATACAAGTAATGCAGGTCCTACAACCCAAGCAGCATATAGAAAAAATCTTTGATATCCAAGTAATACTAAAAGAGAGCCACTAATTATTCCAATGCTGTAATCTCCAAGATTTCCTATACTTGTTAATATCGAGTATTGGGTACCACCAATTTTTGGATTTGTAATATCCATAAAAAGGGCCATTAAAGCTGAAAAAAACGCCCCTCCTTGTAAAAAACCAATAATTGGATAAATAATTGCAAGGATCATCCATGTATCTGCTAATATTAATAATGATGAAGTAATAATTGATCCAAATAAGAATAAAGCTAGAATTTTTTTCCTTCCCCATTTATCTGCCATAAATCCGCCGATTATTGTTCCTATTATAACACCAATATAAAATAAAGATGACATAAGCCCAATTTGGCCAACATCTAATTTTAAAACATTCATCATATACTCAGGGATAATAAAAAGCAATATTCCAAAATTCATAGCTGCAAGAAATCCAAATAATGATATGATTATTGTATTTTTTTTCCTGAATTCCTTAATAAGAAGTTTTCCAATTTTTGGACGTTTTTTTACAATAGTTTCTTTTTTTACAATTAATGGTAAAATCATAGTTAAAAGTATAATAAAGCTACCTATAACAAATATGAGGTTGTAACTGTAGAATTTAGCAACTTGTGAAAGAAAAATAACACCAATAGTTACACCTCCAAACATACTCCCAAACATAGCAGAATTTATTTTTCCATGTTCATGAACTTCGGTTACTTGAATCGCCCAAGCATCAGCAGCAACATCTAGTATTACTATTCCAATAACAGATATAAAAAGAAATAAAGTAAATGGTAATAATGAAACAGTTGGGTCAATAAATGCAAGAGGAAAAAGTGCAAGCCCTGCAATAATACCTCCAATTATAACAAATGATTTTCTCCCTATTTTTATAAAACGATCTGTTAAAGGTCCAAATAAAAATTTAAAAGTAAATGGAATAGATGCTACTCCTGCGACCATTGTAGCTGTTGCAATTGAAATATCTTTTTCTGTAAAATAAACAATAAGAAGTATCATTCCAATGGCGCCTTGTATTCCATTAGCGAAATAGATATTTCCAAATAAGATATATTTTAAATTAGGATGTTTGGAAATGTCTATCATATGTATTTTAAATCAGAAGTCAAGATTTAAATGTTTTTTCTATATAATTATTATAATAATTTTAATATTTTATACTATTTTCAATCATCTTCCCATCCATCAGACAATAAAAAATATTGACTCGCTTTTACCGGTAAAATAAGCGTTAGGGAAGGGACACAGTCATAAGAATTACTGGTAAAAACTGCCCTTATTAAAAACAAGATTTTAAGCTATATTACAAGTAATCACCAGTTAAAATATTATTATTAAATTATAAAAATATAAATATGCAGGGGACGAGATTTGAACTCGCGGACCTCTACAGGACAAGGCCCTCAACCTTGCGCCGTTGGCCAGGCTTGGCTACCCCTGCAAAAAGAAAGAATTGAAATTTTGTATGAAAAATCTACAATTCTATTGCTTCAACCGGACATTCTTCAACACATGTACCGCAATCAATGCACTCCTCTTCATCAACGGTAGCCACATCATCTACAGTGATAGCATCTACTGGACATACGTCTGCACATGCTTCACAACCTGTACATTTCTCTTTATTAATTTTTACAGTCATGTTTTAAGACCTCCATACATTTTTTATGGGCTAAATCCTAATTCAATATTTATCTTTTCTGGTAATATGAATTAAATATTATTAAGATCTACACCACATATCTCACTCAATTCTTTGTGTAAATTAGCAAGTCGTAATGCATAATCCTTATGACCATCTATTAATGCTCTTTCAATTTGACATTCTATATTTTGTCTACAACAATTATCAATCAAACTATCAGCATGACAAACAATTTTTTCTTCAAGAGTTTCAGGGGTGAAATCTCTAAATGGTAACCCAAGCTTTTTTGCAACTTCCGGTGATATTCCTGCACCAATGTGTCTCTCAATAATTTTTACTATCTTATTGGATAACCCTAAATTCCTTGCAATTTTGACTCCCTCTATAGCATGGAAAATTCCATGGGTTTTTGAGCGCCCAATGTCATGTAGTAATGCTCCAGCTTCTACAAGTTCAACATCTGCATATGTCTTTTTTGCTATTACAACAGCAATATCTCTAACTGCTTTACAATGTCTGATAACTTCCTTTGAACATCCTTTTTCTTCAAGCATTTTAATGCATTTCTCAGGGTCGGGAATAGTATCCATGTAAACCTACACATCTTTATTTAAAACTTTTTTACCATTATTTCTAGGTATAATCTCAATTTTTCCATTAAACTTTTTCTCTTGCCATTTACCTCCATTATATCTATCTAAAAGGATAGCTAATGCAGCAACCTCGGAATGAGGCTGATTACCCACTGAGATATTAAAATCTGCAATCTCATATATTCCCCGTGGAACTTTTTCTGCCCCGACAATAATTAGAAGGTCCTTTTTTTTATCAATCAATTTAACTGATTTATCTAACCTTTCACCATACATTGTTAGATGAACAATAACTCCTTTCCATTCCTTGATTATCTTTTTTCTATCTATTCCAGATTGTATTTCAAAATCTCCACCAAATCTTTTACAAATGGAGCGGATGTTTTTTTCTATTATATCATCTTTTGTATCAATTAGAACCTTATTTGCACCAAATGTACGTGCAACTAAGGCAACATGTGTCGTTATTCGTTTATCTCTAACCAATCTGTGTCCTATTCTTAGAACAGTTATCATTTAGATCATCTCTAATTAAACTTTAAAATTCAATATATCTACTATATAACAAAAATAAATTAAATTTTTCTTCATATGAAAACAAAAAAGAGATGTCAATTGTGTTATTAAACTATTTCTTTTGTTTCCTTGCAATCAGTCTATCAATCTTTCTATCCAAATTAGATGACCTAGTATTTGCTTTGCTTTTATGTAATCCATTTATGTTTTCTTCAATAAAATTTAGATTTCTCCAGATTCTCTGTTTAGAGTTAACCTTGTTTTTCTCAAAGTGTGCTGATTCTTTTATATTTTTATATCTATCTGAATATAGTGTCTCATTATATTCTGCTAATATTGTTTCTGATTCTATATTTTTTTCTAGCTGAATTATTTTTTCGGGCTCTTGTTCAGATTTATTTTTGAATTTTTCTAATATATTCCATTTTTTAATTTGATGAATACTCCCAAAGATCATTAAATACTTGAAAGTTAACATTAATATTATTGATAAATCTTTTCTTTATAAAAATAGAAAATATAAATTATGTGTTTTCGAAAAACATTTAGATAATGTATGTAATTTAGAAGTAAATTTAAAGGGGCTTATGGTCTAGTGGTTATGACGTCGCCTTCACACGGCGGAGGTCGCCGGTTCGAACCCGGCTAAGCCCATTGACACATATTAACACGATTATATATAAAGAAAAAGATTGAGGTTTTAATTAACCTCTATAGTCCCAGTATTTGTCGTAGCAGTGGGAATAGATGTGGATGGTTTTCTAGGAATGTTAGTAATGGTGTATTTATTGATTTATTTTTAGATGTTGAAAGAGAAACAGGAATTATGAAATAATCATTATTTTTATCTTTGTTTATAACTTTTATTTGACCTGTGAATACCAGATTTGTCTATTCAGGAGCAACAACATTAACTTCAACAATTAATGGTCCATCTTCAGGGGTCAAATCATCACCATTGGATGGATTAAAAGTCCATATTCCCCAATTAGGATAAGATTCTATCTCCCAACTAAGCTCTGATCCAGGATCACCAGCATTTATAATAATAATATCATCTGTGACTTCATTTCCTGGTTTAATATCATTCCAACCAATGGAGCCAATATAATCTAAATCAGGGAAAGGATCACTTGAGTTGTAACCATATGTTTTAAATGCTAAATCTTTTTGACTATTTGTAAACCAATTTCCTTCATTATTTTTAATCCAAGCTTCACCATCTGAATAGTTATTAGTTTGAGAAACTCCTATTTTCGGACCCCATTGCGATCCTTCCCAGTTACATACTATATAGTATGTTTCTCCTGGGATTACATCAATATCTATAAAATCAAATTCAATCCAATCAGGAAGTGAAGATGTAGTGATTTTATTATCAGATATTGATTTTAATGTTAAATCATTTCCATACAATGAATTTCTTATCGAAAGATGAATAGTTCCATCTATTTCATTTACTAATATTTCGTAATCTTTACAAAACTTAATGTTAACCCTTGATAAAATATCCAAGCTAGGTTTGAATGACTGAGCAAACCCTACGTAATGATTATTAAAAAACCATCCTGTTCTTCCTACAGGCTGTTGTTGATCTAATCTATCATAAAATGATGAATTAATGCCATGAATTGAAAAAACTCCAACTCCAAAAAATAATCCAATTACTATAAAAACAAGTATTTTTCTAAATAGATTTCTTTTCATCCTGTGTCGCCAACCTAATCAATTTCAACAATTTTTCACAATTATGTTCTCCAACCACAGCCAGATCTTGGTTGACAATTCCTTATTGATTCTTGTTCATAATTACAATACGGTTGAGGGCATTCCTCAGTGTTAGGGCATCAACTATTCTGCTGATATTTTGATTTTTGATAGGTTAAACTATTCGCAGAAATACCAATTGCTACTAAAACAAAAATTATGGTTACCAGAATGGTTATAATCTTTATTTTTCTATTTATCTTCATATTTATGTCCCCATTAACAATTGTTAATAAACTATTATGAGTATATAATGGTTTCCATTAATTTATTTTTAATAATATAAGCCATAAATATATTACTCTTAAATATAAAGAAAAAAGAAAGGATTCAAAATGGATAAAAATAAAAAAAATCACTTTAAAAAAGGTCAAGAACTCAGTATGAATCTCTATCAATTTTTTAAAACATTCTAAATGAATACAAAACGAGATCCTATTTCATATGTTATGAAAATAGATCATAATGGTTAAATCTAGTTTATCTCCATTTTTTATAAGATTTTGATTTACCTTTAAAATCGAGTAAAATCTTGTTTTACAAATCACAATCTTTACAATCTAACTGTTCACATACTTTGTTATGAATTTTCCATCTCAATGCCCAACTCTTTATATCTTTTATGATGCCAATAAAATCTAAACCGCCTTTTGTTAGAGCATATTCGGATTTAACAGGGAAACTTGTTGCGTCAACATGTTTGGTAATAAGCCCCTCATTTTCTAATTCTTTAAGCCTTGAGGATAGAACTTTAGGGGTAATTTCAGGTATCTTATTTTTAATTTCTGAATATCTTTTTTTACTTAAAGTTCCCTTATAAAGTTCAAGAAGTATTAATAAAGTCCATTTCTTAGAAATATAGTCCATTGTTTTATATACAGTGCAATTATCATTCATGGTATACTTTTAGATACTATCAAGTATAAATAACCTTGTATACATAACATACCTTGTATAAAAAAAATACCTGGAGATATATAATGTATTGTTATCAATGTCAGGAAACAAATAAAGGTAAAGGATGTACCATTGCTGGTGTATGTGGAAAAAAGGCAGAAGTAGCTGAGTTAATGGATTTATATATACATATTATGCGTGGAATATCATTTTGTAATTTACAGATGAAAAAGACTGGCAAATCTAATGATAAAATTGACAAATTTATTGTCAATGGTTTGTTTTCAACAATTACTAATGTCAATTTCGATAAACAATATTTCTTAAATAAAATTGGTGAAGCATTAGATTTAAGAAATGAAATAAAAAAGAATATCAACTTAAATATGAAAAATGATGCAATTGATTGGTATTCAAAAAATGAAGAAGAAATAATAGAAAAAGCAAAACAAGTTGGAGTGATGAGAACAAAAAATGAAGATATACGTTCTCTTAAAGAACTTTTAACATATGGTTTAAAGGGTATGTCTGCTTATTATCATCATGCATATATTCTTGGTGAAGAAGATAATGAGATAACTAATTTTATTCAAGAAGCACTAGTTGCAACACTTGAAGATAAAACTGCTGATGAATTGACACAAATGGTGCTTAAATGTGGAAAAGTAGGTGTTAAAACACTTGCCTTACTTGATAAAGCAAATTCTGGGACATATGGACATCCTGAACCAACGAATGTTAATATTGGCGTAAGAGATAACTCAGGTATACTTATTTCAGGTCATGATCTAAAAGATTTGGATGAATTGTTAAAGCAAACTGAATTAACAGGTGTTGATGTGTATACTCATGGTGAAATGCTGCCTGCAAATGCATATCCCGCATTTAAAAAATATAAGCATTTTGTTGGGAACTATGGCAATTCTTGGTGGCATCAAAAAGAAGAATTTGAAAAATTTAATGGACCAATTCTTATGACAACAAATTGTCTTGTTCCGCCAAAGGATTCCTATAAAGATAGGGTTTATACTACAGATGTTGTAGGTTTTGAGGGATTAAAGCATATACCTGACCGTGAGAATGCTAAATCAAAGGATTTTTCTGAAATTATTAATCATGCAAAAAAATGTAAATCTCCAGAGAAAATTGAAGAAGGTCAAATAACTATTGGTTTTGCTCATAATACTCTTTTAAGTGTATCTGATAAGATATTAGAGGCAGTTAACGCTGGAAAAATAAAGAAATTTGTTGTTATGGCAGGTTGCGATGGGCGTTATAAAGATAGGGATTATTATTCTGAATTTGCTAAATCTTTACCTAATGATACAGTTATTCTGACTGCAGGTTGTGCAAAATATCGTTATAATAAACTTGGTCTTGGAGATATTAATGGTATCCCTCGTGTTATCGATGCTGGTCAATGTAATGATTCTTACTCCTTGGTTGTAATTGCTAAAAAACTTGCAGAGATACTTGAAGTTGATATAAATGATTTGCCAATTATTTACAATATTGCGTGGTATGAACAAAAAGCAGTGCTGGTTTTACTTGCTTTGTTATCTCTTGGTGTAAAAAATATTATGATTGGACCAACTCTACCAGCGTTTGTATCACCAAATGTGCTTGATGTATTAGTTGAAAAATTTAATATAATGCCTAATTCAACTGTTAAACAAGACATGGATAAATTAATTGTAGGTATTCCTGCATCTTAATTTTATTTGTTGGTATTATGAAATCAGATGTACAAAAATTAAATGATTTAGTTGGATATCAAGAAGGAACCATAGTAAGTAAGACAATTATAAATAAAGATAATGGAACTATTACTATTTTTGCATTTGATAAAGATCAGGCTCTTAGTGAGCATATCGCTCCTTTTGATGCTTTGTTACAGGTTCTCGATGGCGAAGTAGAGGTTACAATTTCT
>Ga0272441_10003735_pt1 | contig 28585 bp, 26 predicted proteins | sample SSMProp6N_FD_193582 | JGI IMG/M metagenome (GOLD analysis project Ga0272441, IMG submission 193582) | Marine sediment archaeal communities from Little Sippewissett salt marsh, Falmouth, MA, United States - SSM-Prop-6N | ecosystem: Environmental > Aquatic > Marine > Wetlands > Sediment ... | reverse complement strand
TCGCTCGCGTGTTTCGAGGGGGATGGTGACGTCGACGAGCGTCTTGAACTCCTCATGCCGCAAGGTCAGATCACGTTCGGAGCGTTCCAGGCGGCGGCGGGCTCGGTCGAGCACGATTTCCTTGGTTTTGTCGGCGAACTGCTCTTCGTTGTACATGAGTTCGAGCTGCTGCATCTCCTCTCGCGCCGCGGTGACGCCGTCTTCGGTCCGCTCCAGGTTCAGCTGGGCGCGCGCGATGCGGTTGGGAACGGAGATCTCGCGGAAGTTCGTCAGCTTAATGCGGGCGATCTCGAGGTCCGTCGCGGCCTTCTCGACAGACTCGGAGAAGTTGATCTCGGCCTGCTGAAGGGTGTCATTGGCTTTCGACAGCTTCAGCTGTGCGACCTTGACGTCTCGTTCGAGCTTGACCAGCTTCCGCTGCTGCTCGCGTTCCTTCCTGGCTTGTTTCTTCGTCTCGTCGTCGGCGTGTTCCGCGTCGTCGTCCGGCTTGGCCCCCTGCTGCGGCTGCGCAGCAGGTGTGCTGGCGGAGTGCTCGTCGGCGGTTTCGGCGACGTGCGATTCCTGGGTCGGGCGGGCAGCCCGGGCGGATTCGCTTTCGGGCGCCGCGGAGCGCGGCTCGGTCCCACGCTGGGCGTCCGTGCACGCCGTGAGGGTGAGAAGGGCGAAGCTGGCTGCTGCCAGCGTTTGCAGGAGTGGTTTCGTAACGCGCATGGATGACTCTCCCTCTACTCTGCCGGACAGACCGGCGGCTCGCAGCCGAGCGAATCTGCTTTTTGATCAGGCTGCGGTCGAAACTGCAGTTCCAGGACCAGCGGGACTATAGCGGAAGTGTGCATGGGGCGGTAGCGGCGGCTGGCGACAGGCTTGGCGATTGGGCATAATGCATCGCTTCGTGTTCCGACGGGATAGATGCGTCGCGGGGGACCAGTGGGTTGGATGCTGTGGGTACGTGGAGACCCGTGGGGCGGATGAGGAAGACGATGCGTAATCTGCTTGTGCTTGGTGCCGGCCAGAGTACCCCATACCTGATTGACTACCTCCTGCGGCAGGCGGAGGGTCATGATTGGTTTGTGACGGTTGGGGATCGTGATGAAGAGCTCGCGGCAGAGCGTGTGAACGATCATCCGCGTGGCGGCACGACGTTCTTCGAGGTGAACGACCTGGCTCTGCGTACTGCGCTGATCGAGAAGGCGGATCTGGTCGTCAACCTGCTGCCGGCGATGTTTCAGCCGTTGATCGCGGCTGATTGCGTTCGGCATCACGCGCACATGGTCTCGGCTTCGTACCGGGACGAGCGCGTTCGCGACCTGGACCACGATGCGCGTCGCAACGACGTCCTGCTGTTGACGGAAGCCGGGCTTGACCCGGGGATCGACATCATGTCGGCGATGGAGATCATCCAGCGGATTCGCGCGCAGGGCGGGTACGTCGAGAGCTTCCTGTCGTATGGCAGTGGCGTGCCGGCCCCGGAGGTCGAGGCGAACCCGCTGCGCTATTGCATCACGTGGAACCCGCGCAACGTCGTGATGTCGGCCGAGCGCGGGGCTCAGTACATGGTGGACGGGCAGATCAAGATCGTGCCCTGGCACAACGTCTTCAACCACTCGTGGCCGGTGGAGGTTGATGGTGTGGGTGCGATGGAGGCGTATCCGAACCGGGATTCGCTGTCGTACCTGAAGGTGTTTCATCTGGAGCGATGCAGCACGATGATCCGCGGGACGCTGCGGTACCCGGGGTGGAGCGAGACTTGGCTGCAAATCGTCCGGCTCGGGCTTCCGAACGAGCATATTCGCATCCCTGATCTGAAAACGCGCAGCTTTGCCGAGATCGTGGAGATGTTTCTGCCGCGGGCCGCGTCGGGCTCTCGCCTGGAAGGTCGCGTGGCGAATTTCCTGAACATCAGCGCCACGGGCCGCATCATGGAAAACCTGCGCTGGCTGGGGCTGTTCTCGACCGAGCCGACCGGGATCGAGGGTGAGACGGCCGCGGACGCGATGATCCACCTCTTGCGCACGAAGCTCGCTTTGCCGAACAAGGGGCGCGACATGGTGGCCATCGTGCACGAGATCACGGCCTGCTACCCCGAGGAGGGTAACCGCCGCGAACGGATCGTCTCAACCTTCAAGCACTTCGGCGAGCCCGGCGGCACGACCGCGATGGCCAAGACCGTGGGGCTGCCGGCGGGGATAGCGGCGAAGCTGATCCTGACGGGAGAGCTGCCCCTGACCGGCAGCCACATTCCCACGCACGAGCGCATCTATCGCCCGGTTCTGCGGGAACTGGAGGCCGAGGGGATGCATTTTGAGGATAGAACCACGGCGGCGGAATAGTCGCGATCGCGCACGGATTGCCGACGTGGGGCTGTTATTCGGCGACCGCGGCGGTACCATCTGATCAGCGTGCGTCGTGTGTGGCTGGCGCGAGAGGTGCATCGGGGCGGTGAGAATGAACCGATGGCCGAGTCGAGTCTGTTGATCAGCGAGTCGGGTGGGGTGCAGGTCGTTCGTCTCACCCGGAGCTCGATTCTCGATTCGAGCCAGGTTGAACGGATTACGGCGGAGCTTCTGACGCTGGTGAACGGGGATGCAGCGCGGATGATCGTCCTGGATCTGCGCGCGGTGACGTTCCTTTCATCGCAGGCTTTGGGCGCGTTCGTGACGCTACGGGAGGAGGCGCGGCGCAACAAGTCGGTCGTGGTGTTTGCGCGGATACGCCCGAACATAGCGGAGGTATTCCGCATAACGGCGATGAGCAAGCTGTTCCGGTTCTTCGATACGACGCGTGAGGCCACTGATTTCTTGCGCGCCTCGAATACGAAGTCGTTGCTCTGGGGCGTGCGCAAGTCGATGCGGTCCGGGGCGCGTTGAGCCGCCTCGGGGAGCGAAGCGTGGCCCGCCGGCTACGGTGACGCGTGGCGATGCGATTCCGCTTGCTGACATACAACATACATCGGGCGATTGGGGTGGACCGCAAATTCATGCTCGAACGGATCGTCGAGATCCTGCAGCACCATGACGCGGACATCGTGCTGTTGCAGGAGGTGGATTGGGGGGCGCCGCGCTCGGGGCGGATGAACCTGGCGGCGCACCTGGCCCGGCGGCTGGGGTACCGGTACCGCGCGCTGGGGCTGAACGTGCATCTGCGGCGGGGAATGTACGGAAACGCGACGCTCTCGCGGTTTCCGTTCGGGCGGCAGCGCAACATCGATCTGACGCTCGGTGGCAAGAAGGCCCGCGGTGCACAGCACACGCAGATCCGGCTCACGGAAACGTGGCATCCTGTGGAGTTGGAACTGTTCAATGTCCACCTGAGCTTGTCGGCGGCGATGCGCCGGCGTCAGATCGCCCATCTGTTGGAGACGGAGGATGTTGCGACGGTGGAGAGGGCTTCGCCGTGCGTGGTCGCCGGGGATATGAACGACTGGTTGCATGTCTTGCAGCCGCTGCTGTTTGCGCCGGCGGGCTTCCGCTGCGCCACCAACCGCCGCCCCGGATCGCGGCGCTCGATCAAGACCTATCCGAGCTTTGCGCCGACCGGCGGCTTGGACAAGATCTTCTATCGCGGTCGGCTGAAGCTTCTGCACGTGCACCGCAGCCGGCTGAAGCTGGCCCGCGTGGCGAGCGATCATCTGCCGGTCATTGCGGATTTCGAGCTGCGCAGAACGTGATGGCGTCTGGCTGCGGCGGATCAGCGCGGCGGAACGCGGTAGCCGCGCGAGATCACGCCCGCGTGCAGCGGTTGATCACATGGGATGGTGCTGTAGCGTGCGGAGTGTGCGGACGTCAGTCGAACTGGCGGATCATCGTGATCATCCGCGGTTGGTACCCCAGCAGCTTGCATACGCGCAGCATCGCCTCGTTTCCGATGCCGATGTGCGCCTTCATGTAGGCGGCGCCGGCATCGCGGCACCAGTTGTCGGCGGCTTCCTTCAACGTGCGGCCGACCTGCTGTTCACGGAAGGCGGCGGAGACGTAGATACCGTTGATCGTGCCGTACAGGCGATCGGTGTTCGGGTCCTCCCGCAAGAGGCAGATCGCGAAGCCGATGGTCTGCGGATTTGCGGCGTCCGGCTCGTGGCTTTCCGCGATCAGGATGCAGGAACGGCCATCCTCGCCGTGCATCCACTCTTCGATGTGTTGTCGGCTTTCCGCGCGGTGTCGCGGGTGGTTTTCATAGCCGAGCAGCCACTCTGTCCCGATCGATTGAAACCAATCGGCGATCTGCTCGATGTTGTCGCTGTTGCTCATGGGGCGAACGGTGATGCGCATTGCTGCTTCCCATGGAGGTGGATCTGAACAATGGCCGATGGCCGACGATGCGTGTCTGCGGTCGTGCGAGAAAGGATGGCCGCTGCGCTCGACTCCAGTATAACGGCGCGGCTCGGCTGCGCGCGGTCTTTGCGACCAGGATGTCGCGGTGGGCCGACATCCTCACCCGGGCATATGGCCACCGTGGTTCAAGCGATCCGCCGGGCTGGTTGCCCTATGCGAGGGCGTCGGCGATGCGCTCGGCGACTCGTTTCCCTGACATCAGCATCCCGCCGAAGATCGGCCCCATCCGCGGGCCGCCCATGGCAGCGCAGACGCTCATCCCGGTAAGCCAGAGCCCCGGGTAGATCTCCCGGACATGATCGACGACGAATGCCTCGCCGCCGGTCGCGTCCATCGGACCCTCGCCGAAGTGCTCGGTGGCGGCAGAGGGTGGGAGAAGCTGCCGACGACGGAGCGTGTCGACGACGATTGCCTCGTGGCCGGTGGCGTCGATGACGGCGCGCGCCGCGAGGGTGATAGGGTCAACCGGAAGGGCATCGACGATCATCGTGCGGTTGATTACGAGACCATCAACGCGACTCTGATGGACGCAGACGTCTTCGACTGTGGTCAGGTTGAAGAGCTCCGCGCCGGCCTGAATGGCCTTGAGGCACAACCCGGCGGCGAGCTCGATCGCGTTGACGGTATGAAGTCCCGCATCGCGGTGCTTGTATCGTACGCCGACTTCCTCGAGCACCGGAATTGCGTCGTCCTGGATGACCGCTTCGGACATGGCCATGCCGCCACCCCAGATGCCGCCGCCGGGCGAGAGCCGCTTCTCAACGATGGTGGTTTTGAGGCCTTTGCGGGCAAGGTAGTAGGCGGCGGTGAGGCCGGCCGGCCCGGCGCCGACGATGAGGACGTCGTTGACGAGGCGGTTGGTGAGTCGCTGATGGTAGCTGCTCAAGATCGCCCTGGAGATTTCGGTCTCTTCCAATCTGGGCATAAAAGTGACACTCCTGATCAGGCCTGGGCCTCGTGGATCAACGCACGAGGAACACCCCATCATAGCGGCCATAATCGTCAAGGGTTTGTTTGTGAATCGGAACGAGGTCCGTCGGCAGCCGTTTGAACGGGAAGAAACGCACCTCGGAGCCTTCCACGCCGTCGGCCTCCGGGGCCCCTTCCCAACGGTGCACGACGAAAGCGACCGCGAAACACTGCACCTGGTCACCGTTGGGGTACTTGACCTGCTGGTCGGGCCCGGCGTACGCGGCCATCGGCTCCGCCTCGAGGACCGTCAAGCCGGTTTCTTCCCGCACTTCGCGCTTGAGGGCTTCGGTAATCGTCTCGCCCATCTCGACGGCGCCGGCCGGCAGCCCCCACAGGGGCATGTCGGTCCGCCGCTGGAGCAGAATCTGCCCCGGGCCACCGACGACCACGGCGCGGACGCCGGGTACGAAAATCCGGCGTGAGCCGACGAGTTGTCGCATGCTCTCGACGTAGCCGCTCATCAACGCAGGGCCCTCACAAGGTATTCGGCGGGGCAGTTCGGCGGTGCGGCGTGCCCCTGGGCCAATCCGTCGAGGTCAAGCCTCTCGGACGCGGATGCCCGTCTCGCCTGGCGGTGGCGAACGGAGATCGTATCCGCACACGGGTTCGGTCGGAAGGGGGCCACGGGGTCCGCGGGTGACGTGGCAGGCCGGTCAGTCGCATGATTGCAGAACGCCGGCGACCGCATCCCATAGTTGTCGGATGTCGCTGGCGGCACCGTTGGAGGCGTGCTCGACGACGGATTTTCGTGCGACCTGGGCATGCGTGACCGCGACGTCGTACCGGACGCGTCCGACGACCTTTAGGCCGCGCTCACGAGCCTGGGCCTCCATCTGCTTCGCCAGGTCTTCATTGAGATCCCACTTGTTGATGGCCACGAGCGTCTCGATGCCGAAGTGGTGCGTGAGGTCGGCGACGCGTCGCAGGTCGTGCCACCCGCTGAGCGTGGGCTCGGACACGATCAGGACGACGTTAGATCCCGTGATGGAAGCGATGACGGGGCAGCCGACGCCGGGCGATCCGTCGATGACGACAAGATCGAGCCCGCGCTGCTTCGCGAGCTTGGACGCCTCGCTACGTACGAGCGTGACGAGCTTCCCGGAGTTCTCTTCGGCGATACCGAGCCGGGCGTGCACCATGGCACCGCAGCGGGTCTCCGACAGATACCACTGGCCGTTGATCGCGGGTTTGAAGTCGATGGCGTCGACGGGGCACACGTGAGCGCAGACACCGCAGCCCTCGCAGCCAATCGGATCGACCTGCGCGGTGCGCTCGGCGTCGCCGTTGGCGGGGCCACTGAGTCCCAGAGCATCAAACCGGCAGACGTCGACACACTGGCCGCAGCCCGTGCAGTCGGCACTGCGGACGCGCGCCCGTGAGCCGCCCGAGAAATCGGACTGCTGGATGATGCGCGGCTCGAGCACCAGGTGCAGGTCGGCGGCGTCGACATCGCAGTCGGCGAGGACGGCATTCTGGGCGAGGACGGCGAACGAGGCGACGATGGACGTCTTGCCCGTGCCGCCCTTTCCGCTGATGACAACAAGTTCTTTCATGGTTTGGATATCGTGTTGGGTTGGGCGATTCGCTGCTCCGCGGCCGCACTCGCTTCGGTGAGTACGCTGGCGAGCAACTGCTCAAACAGCGCGCGATACGCGGGCAAGGCCTCGGTGATCATCTCGCCTCTGGAGTACGCGACGGCCAGTTCGCGGTCGTCGGGGATTTCCGCCAGGATCTTGATGTTCTTCTCGTTGCAAAAGCGGTGGGTCGAATCGTCACCGAGCCCGGCACGGTTGATCACCACGCCAAAGGGCAGGTCGAGCGCGTGGACCATCTCGACGGCGAGCTTGAGGTCGTGCAGGCCGAACGGCGTCGGCTCGGTCACGAGCATGACGAAGTCGGTTCCGCGCACGCTCTCGATGACCGGGCAGGACGTGCCCGGCGGCGCATCGATTACCACGAGGTCAACATCCGGTGCGTTGGATCGGACGGCTCGGATCAGCGGCGGGCTCATCGCCTCGCCGATGTTCATGAGGCCGTGGACAAACTGGATCGCTCCCGCGTGTCCGATCTCGAGCGTGCCGACCGGTCGGTCGGTCTCCGAAATGGCGTCTTCCGGGCAGACCAGCATGCAGCCGCCACAGGCGTGGCAGAGCTCCGGATAGACGAGAACCTTCTGGCCGATGCACACGATCGCGCTGTACTGGCAGATCTTGCCACAGCGGCCACAGTGGTTGCAGCGGCTCTCGTCGACCACCGGGATGGGAAGGCCCACCGGCTCCTGACGAACGATCTCGGGTTTCAGGAAAAGGTGGCCGTTGGGCTCCTCGACGTCACAGTCGAGGTACGCGGTCGGTTGACCGCGCGCGGCAGACACGGCGGCCACGTTCGTGGCCACAGTCGTCTTGCCGGTGCCACCTTTACCACTGGCGACGGCAATGTTCACAATTCACCTTGGGCGCCGGGCCGATGGCCCGTAGCGGGGAGCTAAGCCGGCAGCGTGATCGCCTCGTTGGGGCATTCACCCACGCAAGCTCCACAGTCGATGCAGTTCTCGTCGTTGACGATCGCTACATCACCGTCCATGGAGATTCCCTCCACGGGGCATACATCGACACACGCACCGCAACCGGAGCACTTCTCGCGATCAACCACTGCCGGCATACCGTTATCCTTCCTGTTCCAACTGCTGAATCCGATCCTGTATCTGCTGCATTTCTCGGGCCATCAGCTCGGCCTGCTCGCGCAGCAGGTTCAACTCATCCTGTTTGGCCGAGTTCTCCTCGGGCGGCGTGCCGCGCTGCTGCACAGCGGGCCCCGGGGCGATTCCCCGGGCGGGTTTCTGGCCTCCAGTCGTGCGGCTTTCCGTGCCGCGACCGCGTCCCTGGCCTCGACCCCCACCGCCCATACCGCGGCCACGACCGGTACCCTGACCGCCGCCAGCTCCAGGAGTCGCTGATGGCGGAGTGGGTGGGCCGGCCGTGCCGGTGTGGCCAGCGACGTTCGGGCCGCTGGTGGACTGAAGCTGTCCGCTCTTGAACTGCTCGACAACGTTCCGGACGGGGCCGGCGCAGCCGACGATGACGTCGACGCCGGCGGCCGCGAGGGCCTGATGCGCATTGGGGCCGCAGTTGCCGGTGAGCATCGCGCCAACGCCTTGCTGGGCCACGAATTGGGCCGCCTGGATGCCAGCGCCCTGGCCGAGGCTGACGTTCGGGTTCTCCAAGGCCTCGAAAGCGAGGGTATCCGGGTCAACGACCAGGAAAAACGGGCAGCGGCCAAAACGCGGATCGAGGTCGGCGTCCAGCGTGGGCTCGGTCGCCGTGATTGCAATCTTCATGAGCGAACATCCTCTCGGGCGAGCCCAATGGTCGGGGTGAAAGCTCACCACTGAAGTCAAGCGCCTGTGAGCATCACCGCCGAGGTCAGGCGCCCGGCTCGGATCGCTTAGTCTCGATTTCCTCGATCCGCCTCCGCAAGCCGTCCAGGGTTTGCTGGAAGTACTCGGACTGGCTGCGGAGCATATCGAGTTCCTGTTCTCTTGTCATGGCGGGGGCCGCCGGCGCGCCGTAAGAACCGGGCTGCACCCACACGCCGGCGACGGGGCCGCCAAACCCGGCACCGTAGCCACGGCGCCAGCCACGACCCCAACCTCGTCCTCGCCCCCCACCCCAGAATCCGCGTCCCGGTTGGGGCGCCATGTACCCGGGCGTTCCGTACCCGGTGCAATATCCGAAGCCGCGACCTGTCATCGGGCCCATTCCCGCCGGTCCTGTTCCGTCACCTGCTGGCATCGTGCACCTCCATATTCTTCTTCGTTGTGTTTGGTTCTCGTTGTTGCCCTGTCCGGCCGCGCTCGTCGCGCCCCTGGGCCGTCGAGGCCGGCAGCGTCACGGTTCGACCGCAGTTCGTTCTTTCGCCGCTGTCACATGGCGGCGACCCGTTCATCGGGTACCTTGCCATCGCCAGCCCTGGCCGCCGCGGCCACGTCGCCGCCGCCGACAACAACCGGGCATCAGGTAGGCTTGGTCGTTGAGCTGTCCGTTCAGGAACGCCTGAAGGACGCCGTCGATCGGGCCGCAGGTATGCGGCACGACGCGGATTCCGGCGGAGGAGAGCCACGCTTCCAGGGGTCGGGAGATCGCGCCGCAAATGAGGACCTCGGCGCCCAACATGGCCATGTGCCTCACCCGAGGGGCCACCTGGAGGTCCGGGAGGTCGATCTCGCTTCGCCGGGTGTCGTTGCCGGGAGTCACGTCGACGACCACGAGTCGGCGAGCGACGTCGAAGACCGGGGAAACGCGGCCTTCCCAGACTGGAATGGCGATCCTCATCGGCTTGCATGAGTTGCAAAGTGCATGCCACACGGGCAGTGCCGTCATAGGCCATTCATTTAAGTGGTTTGTCTGCATGAGATTGCGCGCGAAAACGTGACCGATGTCAGTTCTTGGTCCACTGCACGCATTATTGCAATCTGCAATGTTATCTGGCAGCAGCAATGGCAATATGCAATGCTATTCCGGCCCGCCGGGAGGGCGTGGGAGGTCGGGGAGCTCGATCCCGAGTGCTTTGACCTTGCGGAACAGGGTGCTCGGGTTGATGCCCAGCTCGCGAGCCGCCGCGGTGCGGTTGCCGCCATGCCGTCGGACAGCGTCGGCGATGTGCATGGCTTCGAGGGCCTTGAGGGTCCGCGGTCCGTGCCCCATGGGAGCGTTGTCGGGCAGGCCGCGGCGCAGTGACGGGGGGAGATGTGGCGTCTCGATGAGACCGCCGGGGCAGAGGACAAATGCATGCTCGATGATGTTTTCGAGCTCGCGGACGTTTCCGGGGTAGTCGTGGTCCATGAGGATCGCGAGCGTTTCGTCGGATACCCCGGTGATGTCCTTGTTCTGAAGCTTGTTGAACTTGTCGATGAACCGCTCGACGAGGAGGGGGATGTCATCGCGGCGATCCCGGAGGGCGGGCAATGCGAGCCGCATGACGTTGATGCGATAGTAGAGGTCCTGGCGGAACGAGCCTTTGCGCACGAGCGAAGCGAGATTCTGATTCGTGGCCGCGACGACACGCACGTCGACCTGGACCGGCTTGACGGAGCCCAGCGGCTCGAAGACCCGCTCTTGCAGCACACGGAGCAGGCGGGACTGCATGGCGGTCGAGACGTCGCCGATCTCGTCGAGGAAAACCGTACCGCCGTCGGCTATGGCGAGTCGACCGGGCTTGTCGCGGTGAGCATCGGTGAAGGCGCCGGCCTTGTAGCCGAAGAGCTCCGATTCCAGCAGAGTGTCGGGGAGGGCGCCACAGTTGATGGCTACGAAGGACTTTTCGCGTCGGGGCGAAAGGTTGTGGATGGCGCGGGCGAAGAGCTCCTTCCCGGTTCCGCTCGGGCCTTCGATGAGCACGGTGCTGTTGCTGTCAGCCACCTGGGGAAGGAGGTCGAAGAGCTGTTGCATGGGTGCGCTGCGCCCGACGATGTCCGCGAAGGTGTATCGGCCCTGGAGCTGCTTGCGCAACTCTTCCACCATGCTTAGGTCGCGAAACGTCTCGACACCGCCGATTACGCTCCCTTCGGCGTCCTTGAGGGTCGAGGCGGAGATGCTGATGGGGACGCGCTGGCCGCCGGCATCGACGATGTAGATGGCCTTGTTGACGATGGGCTGGCCGGTCTGCATGGCGTCCTTGAGCGCGCATTCGTTCTCGCAAATGCTCGCCCGGAAGACGTCGCAGCACCGCTGGCCGATCGCGTCGCCGCGCGGAACGCCCGTGATCCGTTCCGCCGCCGCGTTAAAGCTCGTGATGTGCCAATCCCGATCGACGGTGAACACGCCGTCCGCGATGGAGTCGAGGATCACATTGTGCATATCGGATTGGGCGGGTTCGTGCGGGGTCATCGCTGGTCCATCACAAGAGAGCCCGGCGGCTCGCACCGTGGCTGTCACTTGAGGAGTTTACGCTGGCAGGCGGCTCATGTCACAGCGAGCGGCGGTGGGGATTCGAAACGTGTCACCGGATCCTGGCGGTAATAGCCGGCCAACTGCGTGTACAGGTCCGTGTGGTGCTGTTTCAGCGCGGCGGGGCGTTCGAAGAACAGCTCGGTGATGACGGCGAAGAATTCGGCCGGACTGGTCGCGGCGTAGGCGCGGATGAGCGTCGGCCGGTGCTCCTCGAGATCGTCGAGCAGCCGCTGATATTCCGAGTTCATCACGCGCGTCCAGGTCGCGTACATGCCTTGGTCGGTCAGCGCCGGTGTCCCTTCGTTGGCGCCCGATTCACTGTCGAGCTGGTGGGCGCACTCGTGGAAGACGACGTTGTGTCCATCATGGATGTTGGCGGCGTCGCGACGGACATCGTCCCACGAGAGCACGACGGCTCCGCGGTGCCAGGATTCGCCCGATCGGACCTCCAGCCCCTCGATGACGGTCCCATCGGGCTGCGGACGGGTCGACTCGACACGGTAGTGATGGGGGTAGACGAGGATGGTCCGCAGCGCCGGGTAGTAGTCCGTGTCGCGGTTCAGAAGGAGAATGCACGCGTGGGCGGCGATGGTGACGCGGATCTCATCGGTGATTTCGAGGCCGCCACAGCCCTCGAACGGCTTCTCGTGGAGGAAGACCTGGATGTGGCCGTCGAGTTCCCGTTGCTCCTCGACCGTCAGGAACCGGCAGTAGTGCACCGTTCGATCGATGATCGCGCCCCACGCGGAGGGCAGGGGGCGGTCGCGGAGACGTTGCCGGCGTCTGCGTTTGAAGCCGAACACGGCTGTGGTCCTCCTGGGCTTGGCCCCCTATTGTATGAGGAGTTGGTGGTACCGGGCCATGTGCCGGAATGCGCCGGTGCACGCGAGCGTCGGGCGTGGCGAGCAGTCGCAGGTCGTTTCTCTGGGTTGATATGAAGAAGACACCGTCCTGGTTGCTGTGGATCGTGGCCTTCGTCGTGACGTCGGGGTCGGCAGTGTACCAGCGCATGACGGGGCCGACATACGCAGTGCGGGGGAACGCGACCGTCGGTGGTCATGACGTACGCTTCAAGCTGCCGCGGAGTTATCGGAGCGAGGGGGATGCCAGGCTAGCGCTGACCGCTCCGGAACGGGGGGTGTCGGGAGTTCTGGAGGTCCGCCGATACCGGAGCGAGGATTCGTGGACGGCGACGCCGCTGGAGCGCGAGGGTGACGCACTGGTCGGGTGGATACCGCACCAGCCGCCGGCGGGGAAGGTGATGTACCGGGTCGTGTTGCGGCACGACGGCGGGCATCCGGTGTCGCTCACGGCGGAGCCGGTGATTATTCGGTTTCGCGCGTCGGTGCCGGCGGCGGTGCTCATTGCGCATATCGTCATCATTTTCGCCGGCATGCTGCTGTCGACGCGCACGGGTCTGGAAGCGTGCGCGCGGGGGCGAGGCGTGCGGGTGCTCACGTACTGGACGGTTCCCATGCTGTTCGTGGGGGGGCTGGTGCTTGGTCCGGTGGTTCAGAAGTACGCCTTTGACGCGTTCTGGACGGGCTGGCCGCTGGGCCGGGATTTGACGGACAACAAGATGGCGGTGGTCTTGCTGTTCTGGCTGGGGGCGTTGTGGCGGGGACGGCATCCGCAGAGCCGGCGGGGCTGGGCGATCGTGGCCGGGCTGGTGACGCTCGCCGTCTGGCTGATTCCGCACAGTCTCCTGGGGTCGGAGCTGAATCACCTGCCGGGGGCGCCGTAGGGGTGGTTCGCGAGGCGGCGGCGGCGGGGGACCTGTGTCACAAAGCGCCCGAATGGGACACTTCTGGGGCGCCGGCGTGTTCCAGGGCTGCGGTCGCCCGGCAGGTGGTGCATCTCTAAGTGTCTTCATTATAACATCTTAGGGCTTGGTCATTCGGCTGGCACGGAGCGTGGTAGGTGGGTTTATCGGCGCCGGTGGTTCGGCGCGCGCGATGGTGACGCGATGACTGCCTATCGGACGAGAGAAATCGAGCATCTGGCGTACGAACTTGGGCGTGGGCCGCGGCGACTCTGCCTCCGGCATTTGGCGCAAATCGAGTTCGTACTGTCGGTTACAGAGGCCCGGGGTCGATATCCGGCCGATTTCATCCGTCACGCTCTCACCGGTGTGCGGGCGAGTCGGGCGGCCAGCGAGGGTGCTCATCCGGTGTTGCTGCGTGGTGATGACCTCCGGCAGGATCTTACCCGGCTCGCCGAGGCCATCAGCGAGGGGTTCCGTTTGCCGCTCGGCGCGGTTTCGCAGCCGACGCACACAGTCGCCGAGCTCGCGCAGCGGTTCGCGGTGAGCACGAAGTCGATCGCTCGCTGGCGTCAACGTGGTCTGGTGGCGTGGAAGGTCGTCGGCCCAGACGGTCGCCTGCGCGTGGTCTTCGCGGAGGGAGGTGTGCGGCGGTTTGTGGCCGAGAACACGGGTCTCGTGCAGCGGGCGGGCAGCTTCTCGCAACTGACCGAGCGGGAGCAAACGGAGATTGTCCGTCGAGCGCGGGCGCTGATTGGCGAGGGCGCTCCGTCGGTGAACGCCGTGACACGCGCCATCGCGTCCGAATTGGGCCGTGCGCGGGAGACGATTCGCCTGGTTTTGAAGCGGCATGACGAGGCGCGCCCGCACGATCCGATTCTCGGGCGGGTTTCCGGTCCGCAGGTTGTGGGTGGCGATTGCCTGTCTATCTGGGAGGCGTACCAGGATGGGGCGAGTCTGCAGCGCCTCGCGGAACGGTTCGACAGGTCGGTCGCGGACGTCTACGGCATCGTGACGGAGATGCGGGCGCACGCGATCAAGTCACGGCCGATCGCGTTCATGGCCAGCCCGGAGTTCGGCACCGTCGCCGCGAGCGAAATCCTGGAGGACCCCGCGGCCGCGGAACCCTACGCGCGGGCCAAGGGGCGCATGTCCGTTCCGCCGGGTTTGCCGGCGTACTTCCGCGAGGTGTACCGGGCGCCGCTGCTTCACGCGGAGGGGGAGCGGTCGCTGTTTCGGCAGATGAATTACTTGAAGTACGAGGCGGACCGGCTTCGTCAGGGTCTGTGTCCGGAGTCTGCGACGGCCGATGAGCTTGACCGGATTGAGGCGTGCCTGGAGCGAGCGGCGGGCGTGCGGGAGCAGATCGCGCGTGCGAATCTGCGGCTGGTGATCTACATCGCCCGGCAGCACGTGGGGGCCCACGATGACCTGTTTGAGCTGGTCAGCGTCGGGAACGTTGCGCTGCTGCGGGCGATCGAGCTGTTCGACTACACGCGCGGCTTCAAGTTCAGCACGTACGCTTCGTGGACGATTCGGCATCGTTTGGCGCGTCACGCGATGGAGGTCCAGCGGCAGCGCACGCGGTATCAGACGGGATGCGAGGACTCTCTGGTGATTGCGTCGGCGACGCGGGAGATCGAGGAGGGCGACCCGGCGTTGCACGAGTTCGTGACGCGTATGTCGGCGGCCCTGCCGGCGCGCGACTGGTTCGTGCTGCGTAATCGCTTCGGACTGAGCGAGAGCCGCCGGCCCAAGACGCTGGCCGAGATTGGCGAGCAGATTGGCGTTTCGAAGGAGCGTGTACGGCAGATTCAGGCGCGGGCGCTTACACAACTGCGAAGGGATTTCGGCCAGGACGTGGAGCGGCTGCTGAATTGACGTTGGAATGGGTGGCAACGGGGGCGTGTCGGATGAGGTAGCAGGGTGTCGTGGAAGAAGGTCCCACAACTGGCCGGGTACGAGCTGCTTGAGCGGCTGGGTGCGGGTGCGCGCGGCACGATTCACAAGGCGCGTGACCGGCAGACGAAGCGCGTTGTGGCGATCAAGCACCTGGTGCGGCGGAGTGCGGAAGACGAGCGGTTCATCGCCCAGGCGGAGAACGAGCTGCGCGTTTCGCAGCGCGTGTCGCATGCGAGCATTCGCCGGTGTTATGGGGTCGTGCGGGATCGATCCTGGCTCCGGACGCGGCAGTTGTTTCTTCTGATGGAGTACGTGGAGGGGCGAACGCTGGACCATTGGCGCTTCGGGAGTTGGGGGGAGTTGCTGGAGGTCTTCGTGTCGCTGGCTCGCGGGCTGGCGGCGATGCACGACGCGGGCTACGTGCATGCGGACATCAAACCTAGCAATGTCCTGGTCGTGGGGGGCACGCGCGAGGTGAAGATCATCGACCTCGGACAGAGCTGTCCGATTGGGCATCGCAAGGACAGGGTGCAGGGCACGCCCGATTACATGGCGCCGGAGCAAGTGCTTCGGGAGCCGTTGGATGAGCGGACAGACGTGTTCAACCTGGGCGCGACGATGTACTCCCTTCTGACGGGTCGAGTCTTCGAGACGTCGATGCCGGGAACGCCGGGGACTGCCGGCCGGATTGCCCTGCAATCGAGGCGGGGCAGTCGGCCACCGCAGGAGGTCAACCCGGATGTGCCGCTGGCGTTATCGCGGCTCGTGATGGCGTGTTGTGCAGCTGGTCGGGAGAGCCGCCCGCGCACGATGGCGCAGGTGGTTTCGCGGCTGGATCTGCTGCGTGGGCGTGATCGGCGGGGCCGGCGGCGGAGTGCGCGTCATGATCGCGAAGCGGGGTCGCGCAACCACCCGTGGCGGGGCGTGGCCGGTGCCTCGGGGTGATTGTTGGGGGGTGAGTGCGGGGATGTCTTGCGGGAAGGTCGCGGTCTCTCTAAGTTAGATTCTGGTTGCGTTGCGGAATGTCGGTTCGGGTCGACGCGGCCTGGCAGGAGCAAGCTGGGCGTCAAGAGTTGCGAGGAAGCACACGATGAGCAACAGCACGGACCCCATCAGCGTTCTGGTGGCGGAGGACGATCCGGACGACCGCGTGCTGGCGGACGAGATTCTGCAGCAGATCAACTTCGTCGACGATGTCCGATTCGTCGCGGATGGGCAGGAACTACTTGACTACCTCCGGCGGGATGGACGCTATCACGGCGCCGCGGACTGGAGAAGGCCGAACCTTGTTCTCCTGGATCTGTACATGCCCCAAATGGACGGCCTGGAGGCGCTCGAGGAAATGCAGCGCGATCCCGATCTTGCGAGTATCCCCGTCGTTGTACTGACTGGTTCGGAGTCCGGCAGTGACATCGACCAGGCGCACGCGCTCGGTGCCCGCGGCTACATGGTCAAACCGCTGACGTTCCAGCGGGTCGTCGTCACGCTCGAGTCACAGCAGCATGAGGAGTAGCGGCTGGTGAGGCCGGTGCGACGGCGCGCGAGCGGGGTGAATCAGACAGGCGTCGAGCGGGTTGGTGCATGTGGGTTTGCCGGTGAAGGCCACGTCATGATCGGCAAGTCATCTTCTCTGCTGCAACGCGGTAGAATGTTGCCATGAGACTCTCGCACACCTCGCGGATCTGGACGTGGGTGCTCCTGCTGCTGCCGGTGCCGCTCGTGCTTTGGAGTGGCTACTTGATTCTGTCGGTGGCAGGGGAGCAGCGTGAGATTCGGCGGGACGCGAATTTCCTCCGCCGGTGCGCGGAGCTCGAGCAATCGATTCGCCTGCTGGAGAACAGTGTCTTGCCGACGTCTGACGTCCTCCCGGCGCCCGCCGAGGGGGGGCGCTGGGCGACGTTGTACGGGGATTGCCGGGAGAAACTCCGGGCTCTGCCGAACGAGCTGCTGACCGAGTTCGAGCTGGGGTATTCCGTGTGGCGCGTGGGCGAGGAGGTTAAGCGGCTGAGAGACATCGTGCGCGAAGCCCAGGAGACATCCCCTCCCGGGGATCGGCGCGTGGAACTGATTCGCCGGGCCCGGCGGACCGGGAACATCGCGATCGGAGCTGTGGATGGCATGGTGGAAACCGCTCTGGAGCGCAAGCAGGCGCTATCCCGTGAGATGGGCGTGCATTGGCGTTCGCTCAACCTGATCGTCCTTGTTTCCTGCGTGATGGCGATTCTGGTGGTCGTGCTGCTGCACAGCTATCGCCTGAGCACGGCAGCATTGAAGCGGGCCGAGGATGAGCGGAATCGCTTCTTCTCCCTGTCGGCCGATCTGCTGTGCATCGCCGGCTTTGACGGACGCTTCAAGCAGGTGAACCCGGCCTGGACCAAGGTGCTCGGCTACGCGATGAAGGAGCTCATCGGGCGGCCCATGATCGAGCTCGTGCACCCCGATGACGAGGCCGCGACACGTGAGGAGGAGCGGCGGCTGCGACTGAACGCGGCGACGCCGAACTTCGAGAATCGGTACCGAACGCCGTCGGGCGGATTCCGCTGGCTCGTCTGGAATGCGACGGCTGACGTCAAGCGCAAGGTGATTTACGCGTCGGCACGGGATGTCACCGAGCAGAAGCGGGCGGAAGAGCGGCTGACGGAGGCGCAGAACTACGCGCGCAACCTTGTCAACAGCTCGCTCGATATGATCATCGCGGTCGATCCGGAGCGCCGCATCGTGGCGTTCAACAAGGCGGCGGAGAACGTGTTTGGCTATGCCGCCAGCGAAGTCATCGGCCGGAACGTGGACATGCTGTATGCGGATCCGACGTCGGGATCGCCGGTTCATGACCGGATCCAGGAGCGGGGTGCGTTCACGGGCGAAGTGTTGAATCGCCGGAAGGATGGCGACACGTTTCCGGCCATGTTGTCATCGTCCATCTTGCGTGATGCGAAAGGGAACTACCTGGGCGTGATGGGTGTGTCACGGGATATCACCGAGCTGAAGCGAGCGCAGACGGAGCTGGAGGAGTTTGCCGCCCGGCTGGCGCGCAGCAACCGTGAGCTGCAGGATTTCGCGTCGGTGGCATCGCATGATCTACAGGAGCCGCTGCGGAAGGTCATGACCTTTTCGGATCGGCTGGCAGCGAAGATGTCCGCTCAGTTGGACGAGCAGGGCCGCGATTACCTGTCGCGGATGCAGAACGCGACGCAGCGCATGCAGACGCTGATCCGGGATTTGCTGACGCTATCGCGCGTGACGACGATGGGGCGAGCGTTCGTGCCGGCCGAGCTGAACCGGATTGCGCAGGAGGTCGTCTCGGACCTGGAAGTGCGCATCGAGCAGCTTGGGGCGGACGTCGAGGTGGCCGATCTTCCGCGGATCGACGCCGACCCGTTACAGTTGCGCCAGGTCTTTCAGAACCTGATCGGCAACGCGCTCAAGTTTCACCGGCCCGGTGAGCGGCCTGTGGTTCGTGTGTACGCGGAACTCGTCGACGCCGACGGCACGGTTGTACCGGGGGAGGCGCGCGGGGCTGACGCGGCGTGCCGGCTGATCGTTCAGGACAACGGGATTGGCTTTGACGAGAAGCACCTGGACCGCATCTTCGAGGTGTTCCAGCGACTGCACGGCCGCGACGCGTACGAGGGGACGGGTGTCGGGCTGGCCGTTTGCCGGAAGATCGCCGAGCGGCACGGCGGGAGCATCACAGCGAGGAGTCGGCCTGGTGAGGGCTCGACGTTTGTCGTCACGTTGCCTGTCCGGCAAGATCACGAGCACGGCGAGCGCAGCCCGGTATCGCGGTCGGGCAGTGAGAGCCGTTCACAATGAACTCGGTGGCCGGACGAGGTCGCATGAGCGCCATCGCGGGTTGTGTTACACTGGCGGCATCATAGCGGTCCCCGGTGAGGAGCGCAGACAGAGTGAACGCCACGACCAGAGCTACGGCGCTGCTGATCGCTGACGACGATCCGGACGATCGTCTCCTGGTCAGCGATGCCATCGCGGAGTGCGGGTTCATCTGTGATCCACGTTTCGTCGAGGACGGGGAGCAGCTTCTCGATTACCTGCGGCGGAAGGGGCCGTTTGCGGATTCGACGCTATCGCCGCGCCCGGGACTCATCCTGCTCGACCTGAACATGCCGAAGAAGGATGGGCGTGAGGTGTTGCGGGAGATCAAGGAAGATGCGGGGCTGCGATTGATCCCGGTGGTTGTGTTGACGACATCGACGGCGGAGTCGGATGTCGAGGAAAGCTACGAGCTCGGCGCGAATTCGTACATCGTCAAGCCGGACTCGTTTACTCGTCTGGTTGTGGCGATGAAGGTGATCGGGAAATACTGGTTCGAGCTTGTTGAGCCGCCGCCGGCGAAAGGTGGTGCTTGAGATGGGGGTGGGTGTTCTGCGCATACTTCTTGTCGATGACGACGAGGACGATCGCCTCGTCACCCGCGACATGCTGGCCGAGAGCGGTCGCGCGTGGTACGAGCTCACGGCGGTCGCCAGTTACGAGGATGCTCTGACGGCGATCAAGGCCGGGCAGCACGACGTGTATCTCATCGATTACCGGTTGGGGGAACACGACGGGCTGGGGCTGCTGCGCGAGGTGCGGGCGCAGGGGGATCGAAAGCCGATCGTGCTGCTGACCGGCGCCGGTGATTACGACGTCGACGTGGAGGCGATGAAGGCCGGAGCGGCCGATTATCTGGTCAAGGGGCAGATCAGCCCGGCGTTGCTGGAGCGTTCGATTCGCTACGCGGTCGAGCGGGCGCGGACCGTCGATGCACTGCGGGAAAGTGAGCAGCGTTTCCGGCTCATGGCGGACACGGCGCCGGTGTTCATCTGGATCGCGGATCGGGACGGGCGCTGCACGTTCGTCAACAAGCGCTGGCTGGAGTTCACGGGGCGGCAGCTCGAGCAGGAGCTGGGTGACGGCTGGCTGGAGAGCGTGCACCCCGATGACCTGGACAAGTGCGTGCAGGCGCATCGGAAGGCGTTCGAAGTCCGAGCCGAGTTTCAGATCGTATGCCGACTGCGGCGCCACGACGGTCAGTATCGGTGGGTCTTGAACACGGGCGTTCCGCGATCCGTCGACGGCCAGGACTTCGCCGGTCACATCGGTTCGTGCATCGATATCACCGATCGCAAGCTGGCGGAGGATGAGCTGGCCGAAGCGCGCAATTACGCGCGGAATCTCATCGACAGCTCGCTGGACATCATCGTCGCCGTCGACATGAACCGGCAGATCGTCGAGTTCAATCGGGCCGCCGAGGTTACGTTCGGCTACCAGGCGGACGAGGTGCTGGGGCAGCACGTCGACGTGCTCTACGAGGATTCCTCCGACGGGGTGCGCATTCACCAGGCCGTGCGGGACGGCGGCACGTTCGCCGGCGAGGTCACGAACCGGCGCAAGGACGGCTCGACGTTCCCCGTGCTGCTTTCCGCCTCGGTGCTGCCCGACGCGAAGGGGCAACCGCTGGGCGTCATGGGTGTGTCGCGCGACATCACCGAGCTGCGGGCCGCGCGGAGCGAGCTCGAGGCCACTCTCGCGCTGGTCAACAAGAGCCGCGAGGACATGCTCGCCATCCTCAACCAACTCCGCCTCGGGATTGTGATGACCGACGACCACGGCGGGGTCACGTTTCTCAGCCAGGCGTGCCAGCAACTGCTGGAGTGCAGTGACGATTCCATCGGCGTGCATTGGGAGAAGCTCTGCCCGTTCGAGGAGAGGGACAAAGACAAGCTGAAGGCCATGCTCCTGCGCTCGCCGCCAGAGCGAGAGAAGATTCCAGTGCATATGGAGGCTCCCGGCGGCCGCCACTATTGGATGGAGGTCGAAGTCCACGACGACCCGCGCGAGCCGCAACGGAAGATCTTCCTGCTTTACGACATGACCGAGGTGCGCGACCTGCGTCGGCTGTTGGACGAGAAAGCCCGGTACGAGGACTTGGTGGGGCGAAGCGAGCCGATGCAGCAGGTCTACCAGTTGATCGGCGACTTGGCGAAGGTGGATTCGACCGTCCTGATCGAGGGTGCCACGGGAACGGGGAAAGAGCTTGTGGCCCGGGCGATCCATTTTTCGAGCCACCGCAAGGACAAGCCGTTTATCCCCGTCAACTGCGCGGGCCTCACGGAATCGCTATTGGGGAGCCAGCTCTTCGGGCACAAGCGCGGGGCGTTCACCGGTGCCATCGAGGACCAGCTTGGCGTCTTCGAGACGGCAGCCGGAGGGACGGTTTTCCTGGACGAGATTGGGGACATCTCGTCGAACGTCCAGACGAGTCTGCTGCGCGTGCTGCAGGAGAAGGAAATCACGCGGCTGGGCGAGGCGCGAGCCCGGAAGATCGACATTCGCATCATCGCGGCGACGCACCAGGATCTGAACCGTGCGATCGAGGAGGGCCGCTTTCGGACGGACCTGTTGTACCGCATTCGCGTGGCGCGGATTTACCTGCCGTTGTTGCGAGAGCGGCGAGTGGATATCCCGCTCTTGACCGAGGCCTTTCTGAACAAGTCGCGCGCGACGACGGGAAAGCCGGTGGAGCGGGTGAGCGATGAGGCGATGGGCCTGCTGTTGAACCACGGCTGGCCGGGGAACGTGCGGGAGTTGCAAAGCGCGATCGAGTTTGCGGTGATCCGGTGCAAGGGGGCCGTGATCCAGCCGGACGACCTGCCGCCCGAGGTTGTGGGATCGCTCCCGGTCCGTCAGCCATCGGTGGATCCGCAGGAGGAAGATCGGCAGAAGCTGCTGGCGGCGGTGCAGGCTGCACGGGGGAATCGGGCGGAGGCCGCGCGGTTGTTGGGAGTGAGCCGGTCGACGCTCTACCGCCGGCTGGCTGATCTGGAGCTCGATCCGGAGAAACTGGCCTGAGTGGGGGGGCCGCAGAGGGGTGTCACATGAGACAGTTCTGGGACACATTTCGTACCAGTTATGTCTCGATTGCGGCCCAGGCCAAACCATCGAATCTCTTTAATTTTTTGTACAACATGAGGTTATGTCCGTTCTGCTCAGTTGGCACGGCGATTGCTGTCCCTCAGGACCGGTAGCATCACGAGCCGACGTGCGGGCTCAAGCGGAGGCAGACGACCCGGATCTGGCGAGGTTCTTCCGGGTGCCTTCGAACGAGATGGTCGTGGTCGGCTTCGGAATTCACGGAGTCATGAGCGAACGGAGGCATAGACGGATGAACATTCGCCGACTGTGGAACATGAAGGTTGGGCGGTTTGTGGCGGTAGCTGGTTTGGCGGCGGTGGTGCCGTTTGTCGGTTGCGCATGTGCTTCAACGGGCGGCAAGATCGTGTCGGCACCGGTCGCGGAGCCGGTTCGGGTATCGCAGGATGCGGCATCGGCCTTGCCGGCGCCGGACCCGGTGGAGCTGTTGCGGGTTGCGCTGGAGCGCTGCGAGCGCGAGGTTCGCGGTTACACGTGCGTGTTTTTCAAGCAGGAGCGCACGGGGAACGAGTTGGGACTGCAGCAGGCGATGGAGGTGATGTACCGGGACGAGCCGCGGAGCGTGCGCATGACGTGGGTCAAGAACCCGGATCGCCTTCGGCGTGTGCTCTACGTTCGCGGGCTGAACGTCAGCGAGAAAGGCGAGGAGCAGGCGGTCGTCGAGCCGGCTGGCGCTGTGGCGCGGCTGTTTGTCAAAACGCTGTGCATCCCCATTCACGGCGATCGGGCGCAGGCCGCGAGCCGCCATCCGATCGACCAGTTCGGTTTTCACTCCACGCTGGGGCGGTTGAACGAGGAGAACGCCAAGTTGGCGGCGGAGGGTGTTCTCCGGTGGACGTACGAGGGCGAAGGGAATGTCGATGGCCGGGCGACGTACGTCCTGAAGCGGCATTTGCCGAGTGACGGGGCCGCGGGTCGCTATCCGAACGCACGGCTGGTCGTGCACCTGGACAAGGATTGGCTGGCGCCGGTTGCGGTTCACGCGTACGCCGACGATGCAGAGCAGGTGTTGCTCGGTAGTTACGTGACCACCGCCGTCAAGCTCAACCCGGGTCTGCACGACGCAGCATTCAAGCTTTAATACGAGGGCGCTCACACGCAGGGCGTTCAGACAGAGCAACCCAGTTGCCGTGGTGCAAGTGCCGCGGCGGCTGGGTTGCTGCCATTGTGGCGGACCGGAGTCGATGAGCGCCCGCAGTGGGGCGCGGCGGGACGCTTCTGGGACACGTTCCGTTCATGGGCGAGCGCATTCGGGGGGCTCCCGGAGACACCGAAACCGCGCCGCGGCACAGTGGCGCAGAATCTTACGCCGACGTGTGGTTTGGCACGCCGTGTGCTTCTGTTTAAAGCGGTAGCAAGAGTAGCCCGAAGGTTCGGAATCCATGCCTCCTCCTCTCTCTCCGACGCCGGAGACCGACGCTACCCTCGGTTTCCGCACCGTGACGGGAACTCCGATGATCGGGGTTCCCGTTGCTGTTTCTGACAAGGGTGACATCTCGTATCCTGGAACGGCGACGCGTCTCTGGCGGTAGCTGTGCGGTCCTGTGGACCGCTGTCGCTACGTGGCACGCGAGTTGACGCTCGCGCGGGGGGGTCGCAGAATGCGTTCCGAGGCCATGTGCCTGAAGCGGCCGCCGCGGGACGCCGGGCGAATCGTTCAACGTGGATCTCATCCAGTCGCCATGATGAAGACCTTTCGAGTTGGCATCGACAGCTACAGTCTCAGTCCACTAGGCCTGTCGGCGCGCGCGGTTTTGGACTGGGCGGAGGCGAACGGCGCGGAGGGCGTGCAGTTTTCGGAAGGGTGCCCGGGTGGGTCCCCGGCGGATGACGCCGAGTTGGTCGACCTGGGGCAGTCGGCGCGCGAGCGGGGTATGTACATTGAATGGGGTGGGGGGCAGCACATTCCTTTCGATACGACGAAGTGGCGTGCCAAGGACCTGCTGGGGGTGAACACCGAGGCCGCGCGGCGGGCCCAGTTGGTGGGCGCGTCGGTTGTGCGGTCGTGCTCGGGCGGGTTGATGCGCTGGGGCGCCGCCGCCCCCTCGACGGAGGTGTTGTTGCAGGAGATGGCGCGTGCTCTGCGGGCGCAGGAACCGATGTGGCGCGATATGGGGGTGACGCTGGCGATTGAGCTACACTTCGAGTTCACGACGTTCGAGTTGCTGCGGCTGTTCGAGATGTGCAAGGCCGAGCCGGGTGGGCCTTTGGGGATCTGCCTGGACACGATGAACCTTCTGACGATGCTGGAGGACCCTGTTGCCGGCACCGAGCGCATTCTGCCGTGGGTGGTCGCCACACACGTGAAGGATGGGGGGTTGATGATGGGCAAGAAGGGTCTGGTGTCGTTTCCGGCTGAGGCCGGGACCGGTGTTGTCGACATCGAGGGGGTTCTGGCGCGACTGGTCACGCTGAAGCGGCGGGTGAACCTGTCGCTGGAGGACCACGGCGGCAGCTTCACGATACCCATCTACGATCCGGAGTTCATGTCTCGTTTCCCGGATCTGGAACCGGCGGAGCTGACGGGCTTGTTGGGCCTGGCGAAGGGGTGTCGGCGGCGCGTGGAGTCGCGTGAGCTGGTGCCGCTGGATCGCGGACAGTGGCCGCGGCATTGCGAAGCGCGGGTTCTGCGGGGCCTGCAGCACCTCAAGCAGGTTGTCGCGGCGTTCGAGCAGTCGGCATCTGATGCGGACCGGGATGCGTGATGACGACGGGCATGTCACGACACGAGCGCTTCGGGTTCGCCAGTCCGGCGGCGCTGCTCGAGAAGATCGCCGACCTTGGTCTCGCGATTCCATTCAGCGATGATATCAGCGCCCTGCTGAGACCGATCGAGCTGGGGGGGCGACAGGTTCCCAACTGCCTGGTTGTTCAGCCGATGGAGGGACACGACGCCGACGACCGGACCGCACCCGGTCCCCTGACGGTTCGTCGCTATCGCCGGTACGCCGCCGGCGGAAGCGGGCTGATCTGGTTCGAGGCGACGGCGGTGGTTCCGGAGGGGCGGGCGCACCCGCGTCAACTGTGCCTGTCGGTTGAGAATGAAAGTGCATTTGGCCGGCTTGTGCAGGAGACCCGGCAAGCGGCCGAGCCGGCTTTCGGAACGGGGCATCGGCCGGTGTTGATTCTCCAGTTGACGCACTCGGGGCGGTATGCGCGGCCGGACGGCGTGGCTCGGCCGGTGATCGCCCGGCACGCGGACGATCTGGACGCACTGGTCGGCATTGGCCCGGAGCATCCGCTGATCAGCGATGAGGCCTTGGATGAGTTGCAGGATGCGTACGTGCGGGCGGCCGAGCGCGCGGCGGCGGCGGGGTTTGACGGCGTGGATGTGAAAGCGTGCCACGGGTATCTCGTCGGGGAGCTCCTGGCGGCGTTCACGCGCGAGGGCAGTCGGTACGGCGGCTGCTTCGAGAACCGGACGCGCTTCTTGCTCGACGTCGTGCGGCGCATCCGCGAACGGCTGCCGGAGCTGATCGTCAGCAGTCGTATCAGCGGCTTCGACGGTGGCCGGACCGTTCGGGGCTTCGGTGTCGACCGCGAGGATGCGACGAAGGAGGATCTGGCAGAGCCCGTGGCGTTGGCAAGCCGGCTGCACGCGGCGGGCTGCCCCTTGCTGAACGTCACCGTGGGCGATCCGCACCGCGACGCGCATCTGAGCCGGCCCTACGAGGACCCGGTTGATGGTGCGACGCTTCCGGCGGAGCACCCGCTGGAGGGCGTTGCCCGGCTGGTGCGTGTGGCGGGCACGGTGCAGCAAGCGGTGCCGGCGCTGGCGGTGGTCGGCTCGGGCTATAGCTGGCTGCGCGAGTATTGGCCCAGCGTGGCTGCCGCCATCGTGAAAGAGAAGCAGGCGACGCTGGTCGGGGTGGGGCGGTGTGCGTTCGCGTATCCTGACTTCGCGAAGGACCTGATGACTCGCGGTGCTCTGGACCCGAAGCGCGTGTGCCTGACGTGCTCGCGATGCAGCCAGATCATGCGTGATGGCGGGTGCGCCGGCTGCGTCGTGCGGGATGCGCCGGTCTACGCGGAGATCTATCGTGAGGGGCGGCGCCGGGCACGGCGCGAACCGGCGGAGTGAGTCTGGTGGCTGAGGACGCACAGTGTGTCTCGGTGGCGGGGGTTGCGCTACCGGTCCACTCGACCAACACGCTCGTCATCGGCAGTGGCGCCGCCGCTCTCAACGCGGTGCTGCAACTCCTAGCCCACGGGCAGCGTGACGTGCTGCTGGTCACCGAGCGTTGGGGGGCGGGGGCGTCGTTCGAATCGGGTTCTGACAAGCAAACCTACTACAAGCTCTCATCGGCCCACGGACAGGTCGATTCGCCGCGACAGATGGCCGAGGATCTGTGTAGCGGCGGGTGCATGCACGGAGACATCGCGCTGTGCGAAGCGCAGCACTCGGCGCAGGCGTTTTATCACTTGGTGAGCCGTGGAGTGCCGTTTCCTCACGACCGGTACGGGGCGTACGTCGGGTACCGGACCGATCATGACCCGAAGGGGCGGGCCACGTCGGCCGGTCCGCTGACCTCGCGGATGATGTGTGCGGGGCTGGGACGGGCCGTTCGTGATGCGGGGGTGCGCGTTCTGGACGAGCATCCGGTTGTCGCGCTGCTGACGCGGGGGACGGGGCAGCAGCGGGTGGTGTGCGGTGCCCTCGCGATCGACAAGCGCCAACTCGACAACGACCACTACGGCTTCGTGCTGCTGAACGCAGTGAACGTCGTGCTGGCGACCGGGGGGCCGGGAGGACTGTATCGCGATTCGGTCTACCCGGAGAGCCAGAGGGGCTCGACCGGATTGGCTCTGTCGATTGGCGCCGTCGCCCAGAATCTGACCGAGTCGCAATTCGGGCTGGGGTCGATCGGCTTTCGCTGGAACGTGTCGGGCAGCTACCAGCAGGTGATCCCGCGCTACATGTCGACCGACGCTACGGGCGGTGATGCGCGGGAGTTTCTGAACGATCACTTCCCGAGCATGGCAGCGTTGACGGCGGCGGTGTTTGCGAAGGGGTACGCGTGGCCGTTCGACTGCGCCAGCGTCGCCGACCGCGGCTCATCGCTGATCGATGTGCTGGTGTTTCGCGAGCGCGTGCAGCGTGGCCGGCGGGTGTTTCTGGATTTCACGCGGAACCCCGGCGGTGGGGGTACGTTTGGGGATTTCAGCCTGGATCGGCTACCGGAGGAAGCGCGTGCGTACCTGGAGGAATCCGGCGCCCTGTGCGGCACACCCGTCCAGCGGCTGGCGGCAATGAACCAGCCGGCGCTGGATCTGTACCGCGAGCACGACATCGATCTAACGTGCGATCTGCTGGAGATCGGCGTTTGCGGACAGCACAACAACGGCGGGCTGGTCGGCAACCTGTGGTGGGAGTCGAACGTTCGGCACCTGTTTCCGGTGGGGGAGGTGAACGGCAGCCACGGTGTGCGGCGGCCGGGCGGCGCCGCGTTGAACGCCGGTCAGGTTGGCGGCTTTCGCACGGCGATGTACATCGCGAAGCGGTACAGGGGGCGACCGCCGGTTGCGGACGCATTTCGGGACAGCGTGGCGGCGCAAGTCGCGGGGCATCTGGACGTTGCGCGTCGGATCTGTGGCGGCGGCGGGGGCGTTCGTCCAGAAGCCGTCATCGATGAGGTTCAGGGGCGCATGAGCGCCAGCGCGGGGATCGTCCGCAAGGCCGGTCGCGTCCGGCAAGCCGTCGATGACGCATGGCGGCTGCACGCACGAGCGTTGGCGGACCTGCGTGTGGATGGCGCTCAGGGTCTTCCGGCCGCGTTCGCCGCGCGTGACGCCTGCCTGACACACGCCGTCTATCTCGAAGCGCTCCGCGAATACCTCGATCGCGGCGGTGCCTCGCGAGGGTCGTTCCTCGTGTTGGACGAGGATGCGGAGCACGTAATCGTTGAGCTGGAACGGACGTGGCGGTTCGGGTTGACCGGGCCGGAGGCGTTCGTATCGCGGAAGATCCTGGAGGTGTGGGTGAACGAGGCCGGCGGCGTGGAGAAGCGGTGGGTCGATGTTCGACCGATTCCGGCCGTGGAAGGTTGGTTTGAGAACGTGTGGCGAGACTACCGGCATGACCGCGTGGTGCGAGAGGAGTCGGGGCCATGAGCAGACGAGGTGTGGCGTTTGTCACGGGAGCCAGTCGCGGCATTGGGCGGAGCGTCGCCATCGAGCTGGCGCGCAGCAGCTTTGACATCGTCGGCAACGCGCGGGCGTTCGATGCTGCGAATCCCGAAGTGGGCCTCGTGGAAGTGCAGGGGCAGGTCGAGGCCTCGGGGGCAGCTTTCGTGGCGGCGCCGGGCGACATTGCGCGTCTGGAGGAGCACGAACGGTTGCTTGCTACGGCGCTGCGGCGATTCGGGCGTGTGGACGTGCTGGTCAGCAATGCGGGGATTGGGGGCGAAAGAGGGGATGTTCTGGACGCGATGCCGGAGGATTTTGACCGCGTGTTGGCGGTCAACACGCGCGGTCCGTTTTTCCTCGCCCAGCGGTTTGCTCGGCAGATGATCGAGCAGAGTCATGACGCCACACTGGCCGCGCCGGCGATCATCTTCATTTCGTCGATCTCGTCGCACACGTCCTCTCCTTCGCGGGTGGCGTATTGTCTTTCGAAGGCGGCGCTGAGCCACGCGGCGACGATCTACGCGGATCGGCTGGCGGAGCATGGCATCAACGTCTACGACGTGCGGCCGGGGATCATCGCGACCGACATGACGGCGGCCGTGCAGGACGAG